>PVMO01019321.1_pt1:322500-492500 | contig 639724 bp, 575 predicted proteins | sample 1853421 | NCBI WGS metagenome assembly PVMO01 (sample SAMN08533511, study PRJNA380276) | Human gut metagenome, whole genome shotgun sequencing project.
CGGCTTGGTATCCATAAGCATCTGCATAGCAAAGTCAGTACCAAATTCTGGTATTCCAAGTGCTCCTAACTTTGTGCCGCCTATATCCTCAGGCTTGATTCCTAGCGCAGAAGTGTTCTGGAACAGTGACATAACCTCTTTAGAATCTAGTGGAATCTCAAGAGGGTCAATTCCCGTTAAATCCTGTAACATTCGTATCATTGTAGGATCAAGATGTCCTAAGATATCAAGCTTTAACAGGTTGTGGTCAATACTATGGTAATCAAAATGTGTTGTTACTATAGATGTCGTCATATCATTTGCAGGGTGCTGTACCGGTGTAAATGAATGAATCTCTTCACCAATTGGAAGTACAACAATTCCACCAGGATGCTGTCCTGTAGTTCTTCTTATATCAATACAGCCTTCTGCTATTCGTTCTATCTCACATTTTCTCTTAACAATAGGAGGCTTGCCCTCAAGTGCATTCTTTGCTGACTTCTCCTCAAAGTACTTCATAACGAAACCATACGCAGTCTTTTCTGCGACAGTACCTATAGTTCCAGCTTTGAAAGTCTGCCCTTTTCCAAAGATAACCTCTGTGTAGGCATGAGCCTTACTCTGGTATTCATTGGAGAAGTTAAGATCAATATCAGGCTCTTTGTTTCCCTTGAAACCAAGGAAAGTCTCGAACGGAATATCAAATCCCATCTTATTAAGCTTCGCTCCGCATTTTGGGCATATCTTATCAGGCATATCGCAGCCTGCGCCTCCGGCAAATGCTTTGACTTCATCTGAATAGAAATCATTATAGTAGCATTTTGGACACAGATAATGCGGGCTTAACGGATTAACCTCGGTGATACCCGCCATTGTTGCTGCTAATGAAGAACCAACCGAACCTCTTGAACCAACCAGATAACCGTCATCATTAGATTTCCATACTAGCTTCTGTGCAATTATGTACATAACAGAATATCCGTTAGAGATAATTGAGTTCAGCTCTCGCTCTAATCGCTCAGTTACTATCTGTGGAAGCTCCGGACCATATATCTCATGAGCTCTATTTTCACAGATTGTTCGAAGCATCTGGTCAGAGTTCTCAATGAACGGAGGACATTTATCCGGTCTTACAGGCTCAATCTCCTCACACATATCCATAATCTTATTAGTGTTGGTTACAACAACCTCGTATGCCTTGTCGCTTCCGAGATAATCGCACTCATGAAGCATTTCTTCAGTAGTATGAAGATACAGCGGTGCCTGATTATCCGCATCATCAAAGCCTTTTCCTGCCATGATAATTCTACGATACACTTCATCCTCTGGATTTAAGAAATGCACATCGCAGGTTGCCACAACAGGCTTGCCGAATTTGTCGCCAAGTTCTACTATTTTACGGTTCAGATTGCGCAAATCCTCCTCATTCTGAACATAACAGTCCTCTTTCTCAATCATAAACCTGTTATTACCAATTGGCTGTATCTCAAGATAGTCATAGAAATTAACTATTCGCGCTATCTCTGCTTCTGAACGACCATTTACAAGACTTCTGAAAAGCTCACCTGCCTCACACGCACTTCCTATAATAAGACCTTCCCTGTACTGGTTAACAAGACTCTTCGGTATCTTAGGGAATCTGTTAAAGTACTGCAAATGTGATGCAGAAACAAGTCTGTACAGATTAATCCTTCCCATCTCATTAGAAGCAAGAATTATGCAGTGATACTGATGAAGCTTCTTGATGGCGTTCTCATCCATCTTACCTTCTTCATTAAGCTTATCAACATCCGGAATATCCCTGTCGTAAAGCATTTTAATCATCTTGACAAATATGTCTGCAGTCGCAGCAGCATCGTCAACCGCCCTGTGGTGGCTTTCAAGTACAACATTAAGATGCTTTGTAAGCGTATCCAGCTTATAATTATGAAGATTTGGCATAAGGAACTGCGCAAGAAGCACTGTGTCTATAATGGTAGTATCCACATTTATACCAATCTTCTCTGCCTTATTGATTATGAAGCTTGTATCGAATTCCGCATTATGTGCAACCATTACAGCACCCTCGCAGAATTCAAGAAACTCAGGCAGAATCTCCTCTATCTTAGGTGCATTCATAACCATCTGGTCATTAATGTGCGTAAGCGTCTCAATTCTGAATGGAATAGGAATCTCAGGATTAACAAATGTAGAGAATCTGTCTACTATCTCACCATTGCACACCTTGACTGCACCTATCTCTATAATTCTGTCAACTTCCGCAGAAAATCCCGTTGTCTCAAGGTCGAACACAACATATGTATCGTTAAAGCTCTGTCCTCTCGGATTCGTTACTATCTGCTTGGTATCATCAACGAGATAAGCCTCGACTCCGTATATTATCTTAAAGTCAAGCTTCTCACCCTTCTTTGCATAAGAGCCTTTGAGGTCGCTCATCGTATGGAATGCATCTGTAAATGCCTGCACAACACCGTGGTCAGTAATTGCAATTGCCTTATGTCCCCATCTGATTGCCTGTTTGATAATATCAGATACATAAGACACACCATCCATATCACTCATCTTAGTATGGCAGTGCAGCTCAACTCTCTTATGAAGTGCGAGGTCATTACGCACCTGTCTTGTATCAGAGCCTTTTCTTATGCCCCACACATTGGCAATTGATATTTCCTGGTCGTACTTGTCAAATGTAGCATTACCCTTAATCTTTAAGAAATTACCCTTCTTGATAACACTTGAAAGCTCTGGTACCTGCTCATTTTTTGCAAAAACCTTTACTGTAATTGTGTCTGTAAAATCTGTGACATTGAACATAATAATAGTTCTTTCGTTACGGATTTCACGCATTTCAACATTACGGACCATACCAGAGATAATAACATCTCCGATTGCCGTATCTATCTGTTCAATCGGTGTTACATCACCGTCAAAATCTCTTCCATATAAAACATCTTCGTTAGCAGGCTTTCTGCTGTATGTCTTAAGCTCTTCCCTGCCTCTGTTATCGCTTGCAAAAAATGCTGCTCTAGCCGCCTTCTGCTTGGCTGCTGTCTCAGCTTTCTTTGCTGCCTTCTGTTCAGAAGTAAGCTTCTTATCATCCCTGCCGTCGGCATTATCTTCTGCTGCCGCCATCATATTATTCTCAATTTCTTTGACACGAAGATTAATCTTGTATGCATTTTCTCTCTCGTACTGACTTTCCTTCTTCTTGGCATACTGATACTCAACATCTATCTCAAACCCGAATCTGTTCAGGAATATTTTCTTGAAATAATCTGTAAGTGTATCTGCATACTGATGTGCAAGAAAGCTGTCCTCAATCGTGAATACAAGCATATCCTCTTTCTCGAACTCCCACTGGGAATTCTTTAAAAGATTATATTCAAGTGTCCAGTATTTCTCCAGCTCTGCAAGGATACTGTCATAATATATATCCATTACAGTCTGTGGCGTATACTGTGCTGACAAAACATATCTGTCGATAATCCGCACATCCATGTTGGATATACGGAATATCTGTTTCTTTAATGCATCCTCAACCTTGAATATTATTGGTTTTTCTATTACCCTGTCACTCTTTATATAAACGCGTGCCAGAGAATTGGTCGATGTTTTCGAGACTTTAGTTACTTCAACATTCTCAAAATACACCGCCAGATCCTCTGGCAGCTTCAGCGTCTTAAACACTTCAAAAAATCTGTACATATGTATCACTCATTCCAATTATCAAGTTCATACCTGAGTGTATCAAGAAGTTCCTCTTCTGGAACCTTCTTAATAATCTCTCCATGTTTAATAAGTACTCCGCAGCCGTCACCGCCTGCAATTCCAAGATCAGCTTCCTTTGCTTCTCCCGGTCCGTTAACTACACATCCCATTACAGCAAGCTTCAAGTCAAGGTCATACCCTGAAACCATTTTTTCAACCTTTCCTGCAAGGTCTATAAGATTAATTCTTGTTCTTCCGCATGTAGGGCATGAAACAACCTCTATTCCACCTTTTCTTAAGCCAAGAGTCTTAAGTATCAGTTTCGCAGCCTCTATTTCCCTTACAGGATCATCTGTAAGAGAAACTCTTATTGTGTCACCAATTCCCTGATTCAGTATAAGACCAAGTCCGATTGATGACTTAATGCTTCCTGAGAATATTGTTCCAGACTCAGTAATTCCAACATGAAGCGGATGATTAGTCTGTTTTGCAATAAGCTCATGTGCTTTAACACACATCATTACATCAGAAGATTTGATGCTGACAACAAGATTATCATAGCCTAAGTCTTCAATAATCTTAACCTTGTCAAGTGCGCTCTCAACTATTCCCTCTGCTGTTACTCCGCCATATTTCTCAATAAGGTCTTTCTCAAGTGAACCGCTGTTGACACCAACCCTGATTGGTATATTTCTTTCCCTTGCAACATCAACAACAGCCTTTATCTTGTCTGTTCCGCCGATATTACCCGGATTGATTCTAATCTTGTCAGCCCCATTCTCCATTGCCATAATAGCCATCTTGTAATCAAAATGTATATCTGCAACGAGAGGTATCTCTATCTGCTTCTTTATCTCTTTGATTGCAAGTGCAGCTTCCTTAGTTGGAACTGTGCATCTGATGATTTCACAACCAGCTTTAGTAAGCTCCTTAATCTGCGCTACTGTTGCAGCAACATCTTCTGTATGTGTATTAGTCATTGACTGGATAAGAATAGGATTGCCACCACCTATAACACATTTTCCTATCTTAACAACTTTAGTATTATCTCTGTACATAACCCCTGTGTCCTTTCTGTATTAGAACAATGCCATTATATCTTTAAACAATACAACAACCATAAGTATGACAAGAAGTATCATACCTATGAAATTAACAATTCCCTCATGCTCTCTCTTAACCGGCTTGCCTCTTAATGCCTCTATTATAAGGAATACAAGTCTGCCTCCGTCAAGTGCCGGAATTGGCAGCAGATTCATTACTCCTAAGTTGGCACTGATAAGTGCTGCAAGATTCATAAGATTAAGGAATACATAAAATGCACCATCTGCCTTACTTTCTTCAACAATCTCACTCATTGTGCTGACAGTTCCGACAGGTCCTAACAATGAATCAAACCCAATCTTTCCTGTAAATAACATACCAAGGCTCTGAATTACAGTCTTGACACTGTATCCGACTTCCTTCACTGAATACTTAAGAGTGCCAATAGGAGAAGTCTTTACCCTGTCTCCATATACAACAAAGCCTGTATCATAGCTTTCAACTTCAACCATCTTAGGCTCAACTGTCACATCAACATTTTTTCCATCTCTTGCAACCGTGAATACAACCTTATTGCCGCCGCTTGATGTAATAGCTTCTGTCACATTTGAACTATTCTCCATTGCAGTACCATCAACTGCTTTGATAACATCATTAGCTTTAAGTCCCGCCTTTTCAGCCGGAGAATCCTTGGTAACAGAACTTATGAGACAATTCTCATTCATCATAATTCCAACCTGATACTTCTGCTGCTTAATATGCTGCGGAGTAACAGTTGTTGTCATCTTTTCACCGTCTCTTGTAAATGTTATATTAAGAGTCTTATCTGCATTATAAGCCCTATAGAAATAAAAATCCCTGTAAAATGTTACCTTATGTCCATTAACCTTAGTTATGACATCACCTTCCTGAAGCCCTGCTTCTGTGGCTGGCGAATTATCTTTAACAACATCAATGTCACATGGATCATAGCCAAGACTTCCGACAATAACTACTGCACACACGAAAGCAAGAAGGAAATTAAATACCGGTCCTGCTGCTATAACCGCAATCCTTGCCCAGACTGATTTGCTTGCAAATGACTTTTCCATGTCATAGCCATTTTCAATAGCAAGCTTTCTTTTCTTAGCTTCCTTCTCTTCATCCGTAAGCTCTTCGTCATCATCTTCTTCTGACTGTATAACACTCATCTCAAGAAACTCATCACCAAGCATCGTACATGCACCACCAAAAGGAAGTGCTTTAATACAATATTCCGTCTCACCTTTTCTGAAATGTATCAGCTTCGGTCCGAATCCGATTGAGAATTCAACTACAGTTATGCCATTAGCCTTAGCTATTATAAAATGTCCGAATTCATGGACAATAACAATTATACTAAGTACAAGAATCGCCAGAATAACATTAAGAACCAACTCCTACCACCTGCTTTCTATCATGTCTGTTACTATCTTCTGTGTAGAGAGAATCTGCTCTACTGTTGGATTATTGATATAATCCACTTCATTCATGGCGTATTCTATAATATCCGGAATATCCAGATATTTTATCTTTCTGTCTAAAAATCTTGCTACAGCTACTTCGTTAGCTGCATTAAGCGCAGTCGGGATATTTCCCCCGCGTGCTGCTGCCTCGTAAGCAAGCTTAAGTCCCTTAAAAGTCTCCATATCCGGCTTTTCAAATGTAATCTTAGCCAGTTCATAGAAATCAAGTCTTTCTGTGTTAAGCTCTCTTCTTTCAGGATAATAAAGAGCATACTGTATAGGAAGTCTCATATCAGGACTTCCAAGCTGTGCCATAACAGCTCCATCCTTGAATTCAACCATTGAATGGATTATGCTCTGTGGCTGGACTATAACCTGAACCTTCTCGGCAGGTACTCCAAAAAGCCACTGTGCCTCCATCACCTCAAGCCCTTTATTAACCATAGTAGAAGAATCTATTGTTATCTTGCGTCCCATAGCCCAGTTAGGATGCTTAAGTGCATCCTCTAACTGTACATTTTCAAGGTCAGCTCTTTTCTTTCCTCTGAATGGACCACCAGAAGCTGTAAGAAGAATCTTCTCTATCTCACCACGTCTCTCACCGTTAAGGCACTGGAATATTGCTGAATGTTCGCTGTCAACAGGATATATATTAACATTGCATTCCTTAGCAAGACTCATAATAATATGACCAGCACACACAAGTGTCTCTTTATTGGCAAGTGCAATGTCCTTATGTGCTTTGATAGCTTCAACTGTAGGTGTAATTCCCATCATACCTACAACCGCTGTGACAACAATTTCTGCACTCTCAATTGTTGCAGCCTCAATAAGACCTTCGTCACCACTTACAATCTTAACATCCATATCACTGATAAGAGTCTTTAACTCTGGAACAAGTTCTTCTTTACCTATACATACAAGCTGTGGCTTGAATTCACGGACCTGTTCTGCAAGGTCAGCAACCCTTGTGCCCGCTGCAAGTGCAACTACGTTAATATCAGCATTTCTTCTAATAACATCTAATGTCTGTGTTCCAATTGAACCAGTTGAACCAAGTATCGAAACGTTCTTCATTATCAACCTCCAAAGACTTTGTTAATAACCTCTATTGCCCAGTAAACAACAGGTGCCGTAAATATAGCACTGTCGAATCTGTCCATAATTCCACCATGTCCCGGTATTAACTTTCCATAGTCTTTCACATCATGATTTCTCTTAATAGCAGATGCAGCCAGGTCTCCAAATATGGACAGGAATGCACCTATGAAGCTGGCTATTGCAAATGTATATACAGGATGTACAAGTACATCTGACATCTTAGAACTTATGGCAAATCCATAACCGAATCCAAGAAGTGTCGCACCAACAACTCCGCCTATTGCGCCCTCGTAAGTCTTCTTAGGTGAAAGCTTTGGAGTCATCTTATGCTTTCCTAGGAATACACCTGTGAAATATGCACATGTATCATTGCCCCATGAAGACACGAATATAAGCCATACAATATATATTCCGTCCTGCAGCATTCTTACCTGATAGATATAAGAAAGTGTTACAGCAACATATACTATACTGAAGAATACCCACATAACATCTTCTGTCTTATATTTTGGAAATGTAAATACATAAACTGACATCATAAGTATGCATGAAGCAACAAGAAGCAGTAAAATATATGCCGGATCATTAAGCAAAAGAATAAAATAATAAGTAATTGCCGCTATATATCCTACAACTGCCAGTCCTGTCTTCTCAAGCTTCTTAACTTTAATAAGCTCATACATTCCAACAAGTGAAATAAACAGACTGAACCCGAATGTAACCCAGCCTCCAAAATACAGGCATGTGAAAAGTATGACTATGAGCACAGCTCCGCTCATAATTCTTGTACGCATAATCTACTCCTCCTTAACTCCGCCGAATCTTCTTTCCGTCTTATTATATTTCTCAAATGCTTTAATAAGTTCTTCCCTGTCAAAATCAGGCCAATAAATATCTGTGAAATAAAATTCTGTATAAGCAAGCTGCCAGCACAGATAATTAGATAATCTCTGCTCACCGCTTGTTCTTATAAGTAAATCTGGATCTGGCAATTCCCAAGTATCAAGATTATTACTTATTGTATCTTCATCTATATCTTCAGGCTTAAGACTTCCTTCTGATACCTTGCCGGCAATCTTTCTTACCGCTCTTGTTATCTCATCTCTTCCACCATAATTAATGGCTATAGTAAAATTAAGCCCTGTATTATTCTTGGTTTTCTCTTCAAGATTATTGATACTGTCTATAATATCCTGGCTGAGTTCATCTTTTCTTCCAATAACTCTGCATCGCACATTATTCTTCATGGATTTCTTAACACAATCCTTAAGATAAGTTCTTAAGATTCCCATAAGAGTACTTACTTCTTCTGTTGAACGTTTCCAGTTCTCTGTTGAAAAAGCATATACAGTAAAATACTTTACACCAAGCTCATCTACGACATAAAGCATATCTTCAACAACTTTGCTTCCCTGCACATGTCCCATTGTTCTTGGGAGATGTCTTTTCTTAGCCCATCTTCCATTACCATCAAGAATAACGGCAACATGCCCCGGAATCTTTAATCCGAGACTCTCGTTAAATGTATCCATATCTATGATTCCTCTCGCAATTCATTCAATTACAAAAAGGCTGTTGTAAAATATCCAACAGCCCTGACATTTTCTTAAACTGTAAGTATCTCTTTAATCTTATCATCTATAGCACTATCAATCATAGCAATATACTTATCAGTAATCTTCTGAATTTCATCCTCTGAATTCTTAGCTTCATCATCAGAGATATCTCCTGCCTTGTTCTCTTTCTTTATTGCATCGTTGGCATCTCTTCTGATATTACGGATAGCAACCTTGGCATTATCACCCTTCTTCTTGATATCCTTAGCAAGTTCTTTTCTTCTGTCTTCTGTTAATTCAGGGAACACAAGTCTGATTGTCTTACCATCATTGTTAGGTGTAAGCCCTAAATCTGAAACAAGAATTGCTTTCTCAATATCCTTGATAAGGCTTGCTTCCCAAGGCTGAATCTGAATCATTCTTGCTTCTGGTACAGAAACATTGGCAACCTGCTGGATTGGTGTAGGTGTTCCATAATAATCAACTCTTAATCTGTCAAGAATATGTGGATTAGCTCTTCCGGCTCTTATTGTTACATATTCTTCCTTTAAGTTGTCAACTGACTTCTGCATTCTTCCTTCAATATCTTTAATATTTTCCATAAAATCCTCCATTAATATTATATTAATCAACAGTTACTACTGTTCCATTAAACTTTCCTGATAAAGCATTAACTATGCTGTTCTCTTCTTCGAGTCCGAATACCATAAGAGGCATCTTATTCTCCATACACATAACTGAAGCTGTCATATCAATAACTCCTAGCTTCTTCTCAACAACTTCGTTGATTGAGATTGTATCATACTTCTTAGCCTCTGGATTAAGCTTAGGATCGCTGTCATATATTCCATCAATCGCCTTAGCAAGAAGAATAGCATCTGCATCAAGCTCAATAGCTCTTAATACAATACCTGTATCTGTTGAGAAATATGGATGACCTGTTCCTCCTGCAAAGAATACAACCATACCTTTCTCAAAATACTTATTAGCTCTATCCTTAGAGAAAAGCTTTGTCATGCTTCCGCATTCGAATGGTGTAAGAATATTAGTCTTAAGTCCCTGTGAACGGAATATCTCTGAAACATATATACAGTTCATAATTGTTGCAAGCATACCTATCTGGTCAGCCTTAGTTCTGTCAATATTATCATTAGAACGGCCTCTCCAGTAGTTACCACCACCAATAACTACACCAACATCTGTTCCTTTATCAACTATTGTCTTAACCTGATTAGCAATATTCTCTATAAGCTCATCATTGTAGCCGCCCTCTTTCTTAGCAAGAGCCTCGCCGCTAAGTTTAAGTATTACTCTTTTAATGTTATCCATACGTGCCTCCAGTTATTTATTCTTTTTTCCTTTAATGTCAAATATACTTTCCATATTAACTTCTGCATAACACTGTGAGCAACGTCCGTCAATTGTTGCTCCATTATTAATCTGTACTGACTTAGACTTAATATCACCAACTATAACAGCAGAAGAATCAATAATCACCGGACCATGCACATCTATATCACCTTTTACTGCACCAGCAATAACTGCTGAAGCTGCAACAACATTTCCTACAACTACAGTTCCCTGACCAATCTTGACCGAACCATTAGCTTCTATATTACCATCAATCTGTGCATCATTGGCAAATACTTCATTAGCCTTGGTATTACCAGAAATTGTTCCACTTACAGTGAGCTTTCCCCTGCATGTAACATTTCCCTCAACTGTTCCAAACAAATCTATTGATCCTAATGAATCAAGGTCTCCACTAATTGAAAGGCCTTCTGTAATAACCGCTGTCTCATCTGCTATATAATCCGCATTCTGAGCGTTTTCTTTAATGTCATCAATGGTAACAGACTTTGTTCCTTTCTGAAGAACCTCTCCTACCGCATTATTATCTGTGTCTTCAGATTCCTGTGCTTCTTTCTTATAATTTTCTGCCATCTTTGCAAGTTCCGGATCGTCAAGAGTATTAACCATTAAATCATCATCTCTTTCATCTGATTCATTCTCTAACTCATTATCTGTAAGTCCATTAACTGCCTCAGACAGATCTTCTTTAAAATCTTTAAAAAATCCCATTAAATCATCCTCCATATTAATACTGCGGTTTCCACAAAACATTACAGTTTGGAAAGATTATAGCATATCACAGACAATTTTAGAAGCGTTATGACAAATTTTTCGTACTATACGCACAAAAAAATCTCCGGTCTGCCATAAGACATCCGGAGATTTAATAAACTTAGTAATTATAATTACTGTAACTGAGCTGCAACTTCTGCTGCAAAGTCTTCATTTTTCTTCTCAAGACCTTCACCTGTCTCAAAACGAACATATCCCTTAACTGTGAAAGCGCCATTAGCCTTAGCAACTTCTGCAAGGTACTTAGCAACTGACTGCTTTCCATCCTCAGCCTTAACATAAACCTGATCCATAAGGCAGATTTCCTTAAGCTGCTTAGATACACGGCCTTCTACTAATCCGTTGAAAATCTTATCTGCTACGATATTAGCCTCATCAGCTAATGCAAGCTCTGCTAACTGTGCAGCTGCTTCCTTTGAAAGGAAGTTGAATAAGTACTGCATGTTGCTCTTATGCTCTTCGTATGTTGCAATATCAGCATCGCTCCATACCTTATCATTAATAGCCTTATCAATTAACTTGTTTAAGATTGGCTTTGGAAGAGAAGCTGGATCATTTAATGCACTCTTCTCTGTAATCTCTCTTAACTTAGCAAGTTCATCTGCTGACATATCGTTTCTGCTAAGGTACTGTGGGTTCATAGCTGCAATCTGCATTGCTACGTTAGTAAGTGCTTCCTTGATTGCATCATTAGAAGCGCCATCTGCTGCAACAAGAACACCAATTCTTCCGCCACCGTGAATATATGAAGCTACACAGTCACCTGTAATCTTCTGGAATCTTCTGATAGAAAGCTTCTCACCGATTGTAAGAGTCTTCTCTTCAAGTTCTGACTGCATATCAAGGATAGCGCATACATCTTCGCCATCTCCAGCCTTATCAACTGAAGCCTTAAGTGCCTTGTCAGCAACAGCCTGTACAAATTCCTGGAATGTAGCATTCTTAGCCACGAAATCTGTCTCTGAATTAACTTCTACTACAACTGCTGTATTGCCTTCAGATGCAACTCTTGTAATACCTTCTGCTGCAATTCTTCCTGCCTTCTTCTCAACCTTAGCTGCTCCGCTCTTTCTAAGAACATCAACAGCTGCTTCCATATCACCATCTGTCTCTGTAAGAGCCTTCTTACACTCCATCATACCTGCGCCAGTAGACTCTCTAAGTTCCTTAACCATTGCTGCTGTAACTGCTGCCATTATATTATCCTCCAATAAAAATAATTTTAAAAATGCTTCAACCTGATAATATGTCAGGCTGAAGCATACATAAACTTAAGTCAATACTTAAATATTAAGCTTCCTCAGCTACTTCTTCCTCTACAGCTGGAGCTGCTTCTTCACCCTGATTAGCTTCGATAACTGCATCTGCCATCTTAGCAACGATTAACTTAACAGCTCTGATAGCATCATCATTACCAGGGATTACATAATCTAATTCATCTGGATCACAGTTTGTATCTGCAATACCGATTAACTTGATACCAAGTGCATGTGCTTCCTGAACACAGATTCTTTCCTTCTTAGGATCAACGATGAAGATTGCATCTGGAAGTCTCTTCATTTCCTTGATACCGCCAAGGTTCTTCTGAAGCTTCTCAAGTTCCTTCTTAAGGTTGATAACTTCCTTCTTAGGAAGAACATCAAATGTTCCATCTTCCTGCATTGTCTCGATTTCCTTAAGTCTTGCAATTCTGCTCTGGATTGTCTTGAAGTTAGTAAGCATACCGCCTAACCATCTCTCATTAACATAGAACATTCCGCAACGCTCTGCCTCTGTAGCAATAGCATCCTGAGCCTGCTTCTTTGTTCCTACAAAAAGAATTGTACCGCCTTCAGCAGCGATATCAGAGATTGCCTTATAAGCCTCATCAACCTTACCTACAGACTTCTGTAAATCGATGATATGGATTCCGTTTCTCTCTGTGTAGATGTACTCAGCCATCTTAGGATTCCATCTTCTTGTCTGATGTCCGAAATGAACACCTGCCTCAAGTAACTGTTTCATTGAAATTACGCTCATTTTGATACCTCCATTGGTTAATTAATCTTTTGCGGGCTTCTTCTTTTCCGGCCACCGGCGCGTAAACCGGCACCAGCCGTAAAATCCACCTGCATGTTTTTTCACACGAAGTGTATTATATCAATACATGCAATATATTGCAAGTGTTTTTTTATTTTGTCTGAGTAATTGTTTTGGCAATTGTCTCATATGAATCTCCAGGTTTAAGTCTGTATGTGCCATCGCGCATTTTTTTATCATATCCTGTTGTATACATATATGTATAAAATTCTGTCTTATCAGTTATGATACCTGCATCAAATAATATATCTGCTGCCTGTGCAGCTGTATACACCCCTGAAAATATAAGTTCAGTCTCTCCGCTCCCATCTCCTGTCGTTATCCTGACTGTTGGACGCTGCGTAGTATTCTCTTCAGCAACATGTGTAGCCTTTGTTTCTGATATAATTATTTCTTTAGTGCTCGTATTTTCCTGTTTTTGTGTTTCAGTCTGTTCTTCTGTTTCACTCTGGCTTTTATCCTCTGTAGAACTTTCAGTAGTAAACGCTATCACCGAACCGGTACTGTCTGTCTGCTTCTTATCTGCTGAAAGTGATTTGTTATTATCGTCAACCTTTCCAGCAATCATAAGTATTATTGTGGCAGCTATCAGCCCCGCACCAAATCCTCTCATATAATATTTAAATTTCATAATTACTTACCACCTTTGTAAAGGTCAATGACAAGCTTCACTTCTCCTATTCCTAAGTTAAGCTGTTTCGCAATTTCCTTTACAGCAATACCCTTTTCGTTAAGCTTAAGAATTTTCTCATTATTAGACATCTCAGGAGCAAGCTTTTCAGCCTGTCTGTTCACTTTCTTCCTGCCATCAGAGGATTTTATCTTATCATCATTCTTCTTAACAAGTGCCGTCAGTCTTTCCTTAGCTGTATCCTTGGTATCTTTATCAGCATATCCATCATTTTCATATGCTGTTTTTGCATCATTATCTGTTTTATCATGCACATTTACAACAATATCATCAGACTCTTTTACCTCAGCATGAATTTTTTCCACCTGCTTTTTAGCATTATTAACATCCTTAACTGTTGTCTTTATTTCCTTAGCTTTCTCATTAAGCATGTCGTACAGGAATACTGTTTCATTATGGTTTCTGTTAATTTCTCCAAGAACACTCTCCGCATACTCATTCATTTCCAGAATTTTAGTATTTGATATCTTATCCAAAGCTGCTTCTGTCTTTTCTGACAAACCATTAACCTGATTTTCAATTATGCCATCAACCTGCTGCTTTATCTTGTTCTTCTGTTCATCCGTCAAATCAGTTGGAATAATATTTTCTGTTTTTTCACTCTGTTCTGAAAAATTCATTACAACACTAACTATAACGCAGATTATTCCCGCTATTATCAGAAACACTTCAATTGCGTTCATTACTTCCTCCAAATATTATATCTTAACATCAAAATCCGCACTGCCCTGACCTTTTATAATAACCCTGCCATCGTCTTTTTTCTTACGAGAGTGCTCTCTGTCATTACTGTATTCATTATTACTTTTATCTTTTGCATCATAATGGGCATTCTCATTATCAGCATTGTCTTTTTTATTAACCTGCTGTGAATTATGTTCTGCATTCTTTTCAACCTGCTGTGTTATAGCCTGTTGTTCAGCCATTGGCCTTGTTTCTATATTATGTTGTGATTTAGAAACATTGTTCTGCTGCTGTATCATCGCGAATTCTATCGGCTTAATAACCATATGATACCTCCATTCAAATGCGTTCTAAATTGCAACGCATTTAATATCTGCTCCTTCTTTAACAAACTGACAATAATCATATTTCTTTTTAAGGAACATACATTGATCTCCGAACACCAGTTTAACTCCTACATATGCTGCATCATAAACCTTTATACATGCCCGCTTTTCTTCGCCTATCTGTTTTCTTAATTCTTCAAGTTCTTTCTTCTGTTTTGTTATCTCCTGCTCAAGCATTATGACATTACGCATTGTTTTAGTCTGGAGTTCATGTTTTTCCGCATCAAGACTGCCTTCCAGTTCCTGTTTTTTTCTAATAGCAGAAAGAAGCTGATCCAACTGGATTTTCTTATTTCCAAGCTTATCAAGGCTGTTCTTTAATTCATCCACTCTTCTCTTCATCGCAGGATTAACGCCAACACCTACTGTCGTATTGGTTCCCATTGTATTACCTATTGCCTTAGCCTCAATCATATATACTGCTTTTACATCCCCACCGATTATCAGACCATTCTTTCCCGAAGCCTTTATAGTTTCCTTGGATGTAACTTTACTATGCAGGATAGAATCCGCCTCAATGCTTCCACCTGCCGATACGCTTTCAGCACTTTCTATGAATTTGGAAACAATACTTCCGCCAGCCTTTACTACAGCCTTTGTCATACCCTGGATTCCTCTGTTAAATGTAATTGAACCACCAGCAATAACCGTAGCTCCTTCAACAATTCCACTTACAGTTATATTACCTGCTGCCTTCACAGTAAAGCCAGCAACCACATTGCCTTTTATTACTACATCTCCGTCATAATCTATATCACCTGTAGAATTATCAACATTAACAAGTTCAAGTACATTTGAAACAAATATTTTATCGCCTTCTAATACCACATGCCCACTAACCTGTGATATGAGTTCTTTACCATCCTCTGACTGAACAAGATTTTTACCATGTCTGAACACCACATGATTAACCTTTTTAGGCAGTACTCTTCGCCCTAATAAATCTATGCCGTCATCTCCTCTGTCCTCTCTGTGCAGCACAGCTACAACATCGCCTTTGTTAACATGATTAATATTCTCAAGCGTGTGAAAATCCACAGTGCCATCATCATTTATCTTTGGGCGCGGCTTCAATTCAGTATTAAACTTATATTCAATATATCCGTCTTGTCCATCCCGTGGTGCAGTTCCTGCAGCTACATTATATGCCTTACCATATTCCCTGACCGAAAGCATCTGCTCAATACTGTTATTATCTATACCATGTTTAATGCCCAAATACTGTAAATCTTTTACGATTTCTTCCATTGTGAGCATATCAGCTCCTACAAAAGGCGGATAAAAAACCGCTTCTGCTCTCATACAGTCTGCACTTATACGGTAATCGACAAATTCAGCATACGGATGAACTATCTCTTCAGATACTTTAACTTCTGTTTCTGTATTACAGCCTGCCTTAACAGCCTCACCGAGTTTTACAGTGTCACAATTTATCTTCTTCTTTTCAATGTAGTACAATACATCATCAATACTTACCGGTCTGTTTCCATCCTTTGGAGGAAAAACTATAAAATACAGTCCGTCTTGTCTAGCATCAAATTGAAAATATCCAGTCCTGCAGTTATCTATCATGCCATAATCCCCTTTTAAAATTATATGTTATAAAGTAAATACATAATCACCTAATAATTTTTTCATTTTATTAAGTGCTTTGGTATGTAGCTGTGATACTCTTGACTCGGAAACCTCAAGTGTAAGACTTATTTCTTTTAATGTCATTTCTTCATAATAATACAAAACAACAACACTACGTTCCTTCTCTGTCAGCGAGTCAATCGCTTTTACCATCATTTTCTTAAGTTCTTCTTTTTCCATGGCATCTTCTGGCTGGTCAAAATGTGAATTACCAACCGATTCCATCTTAACTTCACTTCCAGCTTCTGTATATTCATCAAGTGATATAAGGTTAGATGCCTTCATTTTCCCCTGCCAGTCTGACAATTCATCCTGTGTTATTCCTAATTCAGCAGCAAGCTCCTCATCACTTGCAATATGCCCTGTTTCGCTTTCTATCTTAGTCATTGCAGCTTCTATGCGTTTTTGCTTCTGTCTTAAAGATCTCGGTATCCAGTCCATTTTTCTTATCTGATCAAGAATTGCACCTCTTATTCTTAAACTGGCATATGTTTCAAACTTTACATTCTTGCCATAATCAAACTTATCAATAGCATCAATAAGCCCAAATATTCCATAACCTACAAGATCATCGTATTCTACATTATACCCAAGATACATATTAAGTCTTCCAGCAACCAGCTTAACAAGCTGTGCGTACTCAACTATCAATTCATCCCTATACTCATTGCTATGGGTTGATATATAATTCTTCCACAGTTTATCCCTGCCTGCCTCATCCATGGTCAGTGCCCCCAAAATAATAAAATATGTAGAAATAATAACATAAATCTGGCTTTAGCGCCACTATTATTCTTCTACGGATTCTTGTCCCTCTTTCTGTTCCTGTTCTTCAGCTTCTGTAGTATTTTCTTTTTCTTCTTTATTCTGCACCACTTTATTAAGTGCAAACCTGATAAGTACCCCGCAAATATAAAAACCAGCCATAACTGCTATCAGTACCCACATAAAATTAACCAGTGAATATCTATGTACAATCATGATAACACTGGTTATAAATCCTGCCAGCAATGTAATCAGAGCCGGCAAATTTCTAAATTTATTCATAAAGCCTCCAATTATTCAATCAGCATGTTCATATAATAAATTATATAGCTTTCTGCGGTTTACCTACTGCTTTAATAACATAATCACCTGTCTCCGAATAAAACTCCACTGTTCTACCAAAATTTTCACCACAATCCTGTGACAGAATTCTTATATTGAGACTTTTTAATTTTTGTTTTACCGCAATAACATTGCGTTCCCCTACTCTTAAAGCTTCGCTATTAGTCCTGTTTGCAAACATCTGTGCACCACCGGCTATCTTAGCTACAAGCCTGCTGTCATTAGCTCCTAAAGATTTCATCTGTTTTATCAGTTCATCTATACCAGTATCTGCAAACTTAGCAACATTGGTATTATTTCTAAACTGGGTACTATCCGGTAACATACAGTGCAACAGTCCACTCACTTTTGTTACCGGATCATATAATGCAACGCCTACACATGAGCCCAATCCCAATGTTGTAAGAGAATCAGGGCATTTACATGCCTTTAAATCAGCCATGCCTACCTTTATCATACTTCCCATAATCATAACTCTTTCAAAAATATCCTACACACCTAACGACTCTAACAACTTGTCATATGAATTAAGTTCAGGAATCATAAGGAAATATCCATTAACAAAATCCAGTTCTCCAAACTGGGATTGTATAAGTAAAAGCTTATCTCCATATTTACCGAATTCAGAAGCCGGTACGCTAAGTAATGCTCCTATCATATCAATTGTCATCTCTGGAACAGTTGATATCATTTTAAGATTAGTAAGCTTGGATATTGCTGTAAGATATGAGCCGGAAACAATATTTCCGATCTCATTAAGAGCCGACATATCCATATCAGAAAATTCTGCTCCTTCTTCGACTCCATCCTCTTTATCTCTCATCATAAGAGTATTGACCAAGTGATGTGCTGATTTTGTGTCAAAAAGGAACATCATCATTCCTTCCACATCCCCCTCAAAGCCTAACATAATACCAACAACAGTCTGATCCTCAGACCCCATAACATCTGATATTTCATTAAATGGCACAAGTGCAACCTTAGGAACAGACATATCCATTTTCTGATTAAGCATCTGTGATAATGCTGTTGTAGCATTACCTGCGCCTATATTGCCTATTTCTCTAAGAACATCATACTGTATATCATTAAGCTGATTTAAATCGATTTTCGACATACCTTCACCTCTTACATTAATCATTCTCTACAACAAGACTTACAATGTCCAAAAGTGAAATAAGTTCCCCATCTTTTTTTCCAATTGCATTGATATAATTAGTTGCCGCATCATCACCTGTTGACCTGCTTACACGCTCTATCTCTTCACTTTCAAGAGTAACAACTTCTTTAACCTGATCTACAATCACGCCAATAGATGCACCTTCTACTTTTACAATTATAAATCTTGTTTTATCTGTTAATTCATCATCTGCAAGTCCTAATTTAAGGCGCATACTCATTATAGGACATATCTCACCTCTTAAGTTAATAACACCCTTATAGTATGCCTGTGTCTTAGGGACTCTTGTAATGCTCTGGCTTCTGACAATATTATCAATATATTTAATATCAATACCATACTGCTCATTGCCTATTTTGACAACAATATACTGTACAGAAGTTGTTGACTCTGCACTCTTATCTTCTATAACATTAACATTTTCCATTACATATTCCTCCTCTATACAAGTGTATTGGCATCAATAATAAGGGCAACAGAACCATCACCAAGAATCGTGGCACCACTTATCATTCTGTTAATATTAATGTATTTACCAAGTGACTTAATAACAATTTCCATCTGTCCAATAAGATTATCAACCACAAGACCTGCAAGCTTATCTCCCTTACGGACAATTACTATAACTATATTGTCTGATTCTTCAGGTTCACCCGGTACATCAAGAAGTTCTCTTAATCTTATAAGAGGAATTACATTGCCTCTTAGATTAATAACTTCCTTAGCATGAACATACTTAATTTCACTTACTGGTACATCTTCAATAGTTTCAATAGAGCCAAGCGCTATCGCATACTTTTCTTCGCCAACCTTAACCATAAGTGCCTGAATAATAGCAAGTGTAAGAGGAAGCCTTATACTAAATGTACTTCCTTCGCCATATGTAGTCTTGACTTCAACATCACCACCAAGAGCTTCTATCTTAGACTTAACAACATCAAGTCCAACACCTCTTCCTGATACATCTGTAACTTTATCAGATGTTGAGAAGCTTGGCTTGAATAAAAGATCAATAGCTTCTTTCTCTGTAAGTACATCTGCCTGCTCCTGAGTAAGATTTCCCTTTTCAACAGCTTTCTGTTTAACCTTTTCTACATCAATACCATTACCATCATCTCTTACTTCAATAACAACATTGTTACCTTCCTGATAAGCATCAAGCCATATAGAACCAACCTCTGGCTTTCCTCTCTCCGCTCTCACTTCAGCACTTTCAAGACCATGATCAGCAGAATTTCTCAACAGATGCATGATTGGATCTCCAATCTCATCAATAACTGTTCTATCAAGTTCAGTCTCTTCACCAGACATGTAAAGTTCCATCTTCTTGCCAAGCTTCTTATTAAGATCTCTTATCATTCTAGGATATTTTGCAAATACACTCTCAATAGGCATCATTCTTACTTTCATAACAGACTCATGAAGGTTAGTCGTTACCCTCTCAAGATACTCAATCTGCTCACCGAATTTCTGATTAACAGATGTTGTTCCATCTTCTGTTACACTTGCAGATACAAGCCCATTCTTTGCAATAATAAGTTCGCTCACAAGATTCATAAGGACATCAAGCTTTTCAATATCTACACGGACCGTATGACTTACCGTCTTGCCAGACTTGTTATTATTAGCTGCCGGAGTCTGTTTCTTTGCTGTAGCTGATGCAGCAGCCGGCTTTGTCTCTGACTGGTTCTTGTTTTCTTCATGCTTTGGTTCTTCTTTGACTTCTTCCTTTTCATCATCTTCTGCAAAAGGAGTTGTTATGGCTTCACCTGCAGCATCTTTAATCTCTGATACATTCTTAATTATTCCAATAATAGATTCATAACTTTCTTCAGTAACTACAACTATACTGAAATCAAGTTCGAACTTCTCATCCTCAATATCCTGTGCTGACGGCTCTGACTTAATAATATCGCAATGGCCTTCAAGATTCTTAAATACAAGAAAAGCTCTTGCAGCCTTAAGAATACAGTTTTCATCAACACTCACCTTGATAACGAAAACATTCATTTTCTTCTCAAGAGCTTCATTAACAGCATTCTTTTCAAAATCAGCAAACACCATGTTGTTATATTTAGCATATGAGCCATCGCCGGCTTCAACATTTTCTTCTTTCTTTTCCTCAGCAGGAACGTCTTCCTTCTTAGCTTCTTCTGGAAGTACACCCTTATCCTCATTATTAACAATAAATGAGTTAAGAGCCTTAATTATAGGTTCATTATCATCTGTTCCCTCATCTGATGTTTCCTGAATATTATTAACATACTGTTCAAGTGCATCAAGACACTGGAATAACACATCAACCATTCTTGAATCTACTTTAATATTTCCGTTACGGACCTCTGAGAATACATTTTCCATATCATGTGTAAGATTCTGCATTCTCTTATATCCCATAGTTCCAGCCATACCCTTAAGAGAGTGTGCTGCCCTGAATATTTCATTAATAGTATCACTATTATCTGGTTCTTTTTCAAGAATCATAATACCATCACTTAAGTTCTGTAAATGTTCGTTAGATTCATCAATAAATATCTCTAAATACTGGCTTACATCCATTTTAAGATACCCCCACATTCTTCGTTATAGTTTCAGCAATTTTATTAAGAGGAACAACCTCATCAACCAGTCCTGTCTGTGCAATAGCCTTAGGCATACCATACACAACACAGCTTTCCTCATCCTGTGCAATAACATGGATTTTCTTTTTGCCTGCTGAAAGAGCTTTTATTCCTTCTGTACCATCAGCTCCCATTCCTGTAAGGACAACACATGTAATCTCATCATAATTACACTGTACAAGTGATTTATACATCACATTGGCACATGGTCTTAATCCATCTATAGGAGGCTCGTCATTAAGCTTTATCACATACTCTGCTGCCTTCTTAACAACTTTTATATGTTTTCCTCCCGGTGCAATATATACCCAGCCTTTCTGTATAACATCACCATCTGCCCCCTCCTTAACATTAATATCACTTATTTCGTTAAGCCTGGCTGCTAAGGATGCTGTAAACCCTGCCGGCATATGCTGTACAAGTACCACTCCGGCATCCAGATTCTTAGGAAGCATTGGTATTACCTGTTGTAATGATTTAGGTCCTCCGGTTGAACACGCAAGTGCCACAATCTTCCTTGTTCCACTCTTAATATTAGTAAACTTTGCAGGATTAACTTTAGGTGGAAGTGTATCATAAACCTCATTTCTTTTTCTTAACGCAGATATTGCATCATTAGATGCTTTTTTATCTGATGAAAGCCTGCTTGTCAGAGAAGATGACAGCTTACTGCCTGATTGTGTTATTCTGCTGACCGCCGGTTTTGTTCTTTCCACTGAAGCTCTTGAACTTGTGGCAATATTAAGCATATCATGAATACGCCTTTTAAAATCATTACCCTTAGTCTCGAAATAATTCTCAGGCTTAGTTACAAAATCAAAAGCTCCATACTCCAAGGCCTGAATGGTTTCTTTAGCCCCCTCCTTGGCAACCGTACTAACTACTATAACAGTCTGTTCAATATGATTTTTCTGTAACTTCTGCAACAATTCAAGGCCATTCATCTTAGGCATATTGATATCCAGAATAATCGCACTATACAGATTAGGGTTAGAAACAATCATATCAAAGCCTTCAAGTCCGTCCTTTGCAATCGCAGCAACCTCATAATCATTACCTTCATTGATTATATCAGATATTACTCTTCTCATGAGTGCAGAGTCATCTATTACAAGGATTTTTTTTGCCATTCTACATTCCCCTCTCTTTCTGCCTCATAAACCTTTGCTGTTCAAATACATATTTAACTATATCCTCTGTATCTTCGCTTTTAATATTGATAAATTGAAGCCTGTTGTCAAACACACTCTCATCATTAGTCTTTCGGAAAGAAAGTATAATTCTGGCTGGAAGATACATATCCCTTTTCCTGCCACCTATTGCAATTGTAAATTTCACTGCAACAACAGTATCCTTTTCATACTGTTTATTCATAATAAGCCTGAGTCCACCTCCGCTTATATCAGTTATTATACCTTTTTCTGACGGCATTGAAAGAACATCCGGCAGACTGCCTGTCTTTTTAAAATGTGCTGATTCATCTTCATCAATAATCGTGACATCAGCTTCTAGAGTGCATTCCAGTCTGTAATATTCTCTTCTCTGAAATTTCTTAAGAGGCGTAATAAGTTTTAATTCCATAGTAAAAATATTACCTTCTTTTCCTCTCGAAGATATTACACAATCAGCATTATACACATTTTTACCGGAATAAAAACAAACTTCTAATTCCATTCCAACCTCAAGAACAATCAGTTTGCCCTTATCAACAGGCATTGTACATACAATGCTTTCATCCTTAATATCCATTATCTGACTTAAGAATTGTTCTCTAGGCCTGACATCTTCTTTTAAACTCGTATTCTTTTTATACGCTTCAACTTTTCCTCCAATAACAAGCGGTTCAAACATGCATTCACCTCATTTATCGTAAGTTTTTAGCAAAAACAGATTTAAGATATCCTCTAATTCCTCTTTTCTGAGGTGGAATATCCGTTTCTTCATTCATAATTTTCTCAGCAACTTCAATAAAATGTCTGGAAGAAGCTGATGATGGGTATATAAGTGAAACTGGTTTCTGTTTCATAACAGCCTTTATATTATTATTGTCCATTGGAATCGTACCTAAATATGACATATTAATATCAAGAAACCTTGACACTACTATATTGAGTTTTTCATATAATTTTCTGCCTTCATCTTCTGATGTTACTCTGTTTGCGATCATTTTAATTGAAGTTTCATTCTTTCTAAAACTTTCATTCATGCTCAGAGCCTTCATCAATGCATATGAATCAGTTATAGATGTAGGTTCTGGTGTTGTAACAAGAATAGTTTCAGGACTTGCCACAAGAAATTCCATTACAGATGCTGAAATACCCGCTCCGGTATCAATAATTATTACATCTGCCATACTTTCAAGTTCGGATAATTTATTAACAAGTCTTTTAACCTGTTCCTTATCAAGATTAACAAGCTTCGCTATTCCTGAACCCCCTGATATAAATTTAACGCCTTCTGGTCCATCTGTTATTATGTCTTTTATATCCATTCCATTAAGCATTAAATCACTTAAATTATACTTCGGAATCACACCAAACATAACCTCTATGTTAGCAAGACCAAAATCAGCATCAAGAATTATAACCTTCTTTCCCATTCTGGCGAACTGTACTGCAAGATTAATCGAAACACTTGACTTTCCAACACCACCTTTTCCACTGGTTACAGCAATAACACGCGCATTACCGACATCCCGCTGGTTTTGTTTTTTTATTATATTACGGAGATTTTCTGCCTGATCCATTACGAATTACCTCCCAATAATAACTTAGCAAGTCTTTGTTCATTTATAACCTCTATATCATTAGGTACATTCTGTCCCGATGTTGTATAAGAAAGTGGTGCTCCTGTATACAGCTTCATATTAAGCATGTTACCAAGGTAACAGGTTTCATCCAGTTTAGTAAATATGAGTGCCCAGTTTTCAATATGTCTGTACTTATCCGCAATATTTACTAAATCTTTATACTTAGTTGTCACACTTAATGTAAGATATATTTCAAGATCAAATTCATCTGCTCTCGAAGCAATCATTTCAATCAGATTGTCTAATTCTTCCATCTGCTCCTCAGATTTATGCGATCTTCCGGCTGTATCTACAAGTATAAGTTCATAATCCTTAAACTCATCAAGGCATTCACCTATTTCATCCGCAGAATAAGCCACATTAACCGGACAATCTATAATCGAAGCATATGTATTAAGCTGATCAACTGCAGCAATTCTATATGTATCTGATGTTATAAATGCAACTTTAGTTTCTTTTTCAAGCTTAAAATGAGACGCTATTTTAGCAATAGTTGTAGTTTTACCAACCCCTGTAGGTCCGATAAAAAGTATAACCTTTGGCTTATCTCCTAACGAAATAGTTTTAGGTGTACCCAGCTTAAGTATGATTTTCTGATAAACAGCTGCAAGAATACTATCAATATTAGATTCCTTTTTTAATGAAGCTTCTATATCGCTTATAATTTCATCAGCGTATTTGGTATCAACTTCATTCCCTATCATCTTCTTATATATCAGCTGCAAAAATTTATAATTTGCATTTTCACGTTCCTTTACTATCTGTTTACCCAGTGTTACATCTTTATCATTCAAATTCGTATTCTGCACATATGTATCCTGTTTTTTATGTACAGCTGATGATGAGGTAATCTGATTTTCTAAAAGAGAATGTAATGAATCAAGTTTCTTTTCAATATTTGCAGCATTGCCATTAACATCTATTTTTTCATCAGCCACTAAATTTATAACAGGCTTTGACTCTGTAATACTCTTCATATTGCCAATTCCTGTATTAAATCCACTATTAGCTGCCTTCTTATTATCAAATGTTGGTTTTTTATTATTAATCCCATTGATAAAATCTTTTTCTTCTAATGCAGCCGTAACTTCAACAACATCCTTCTTAAACAATCGGAATATTCCCCTCTGTTTCAATGTTTTAACATTAAGAACTACTGCACCATTGCCTAACTCTTCCTTCGCTTTTAATATAGCTTCCGTCTCTGTATCTGCCTGAAATTTTTTAACTATCATTTACGCTGTCACCATCCCAACTGATTGTAATTCAACATTTGATTCAACTTCATTATATGAAATCACAATAATGTCTTTATAATAGTCCTTTGCAAGATTTCTGAAATACATTCTTACAATAGGCGATGTAATAACTATCGGATTCTTTCCCATATCCTCTAATTTCTTAAGTTCATTTCCAAGAGCTTCAATTATCTTCTTGCTTCTCTCCGGATCAAGTGATAAATATGACCCCTGCTCTGTATTCTTGACCGAATTCATAATCTCCTGTTCAATAGCCGGATCTACAGTAACAACATTCGTTACTTCACCTGTCAGGAAATATTTGCTTGAAATAGCTCTCTTCAATGCCTGCCTTACATATTCAGTCAGTATATCAGGATCTCTTGTAACAGCTGCATGGTCAGCCAGCGTTTCAAATATTGTAACAAGATCCCTTATAGATATTCCCTCCTCTAAGAGATTCTGAAGCACCTTCTGTATCTCGCCAACTCCCATAAGCTTAGGAACAAGCTCCTCAATAAGAGTTGTATTATTATCCTTAATATTATTGATAAGATTCTGCACATCCTGTCTTGTAAGCAGCTCTGCTATATGCTGCCTTATAACTTCAGTAAGATGTGTTGCAATGATTGATGGTGGGTCAACAACCGTATACCCAAGTGATTCTGCTCTTTCTCTCTGGCTTTCAGTTATCCATATAGCTGGAAGATGAAAAGATGGTTCAAATGTAGGAATACCGGTTATTTCTTCTTCAACATATCCAGGGTTCATAGCCATGTAATGGTCAAAAAGAATTTCACCTTCACTAACCTGAATACCTTTAATTTTAATAACATACTGATTAGGATTAAGCTGAATATTATCCCTCAGTCTTATAATAGGTACAACCGCGCCAAGTTCCAAAGCAATCTGTCTTCTTATCATAACTACTCTGTCTAACAAATCCCCGCCCTGATTGACATCGGCAAGTGGAATAATTCCATATCCAAATTCCAGTTCAATAGGATCAACATTAAGTAAAGAAACAACATTCTCTGGTTTTCTTATTTCTGAAGCTTCTGTCTCTTCCTGTTCAGCACTCTCTTCTATTGCTGTCTCTCCTGCCTTAGCGCTGAGCTTTCTGCCATAAATTATAAGTGCCATACCCAATGGAATAAAAATATACCATGGAAGAGGTGTTGTTACTCCCAGAAGAATAAGTGCTGCACCAACCATAAGAAGAACTCTGTCCATAGAGAAAAGCTGCCCTATAATTTCATCTCCAAGTTCACCTTCACTTGAAGCCTTGGTAACAAGAACACCTGTTGCAAGCGAAATAAGCAATGAAGGAATCTGAGAACATAAGCCATCTCCAATTGTAAGAATAGTATACTTAGACAGTGCATCATTAATCGTAAGTCCACCGTACGCCATTCCCATAACAATACCACCAATAAGATTGATACCTGTAATTATAAGACCGGCTGTAGCATCTCCCTTAACATACTTTGTAGCACCATCCATAGAACCGAAAAAGCTGTTTTCCTGCTGTAACTTTTTTCTTCTTTCTGCTGCTTCCTTATCAGTAATGGCACCTGTATTAAGATCCGAATCAATAGCCATCTGTTTTCCTGCCATAGCATCAAGTGTAAATCTTGCAGTTACCTCAGCAACTCGTTCAGAACCCTTATTAATAACAATAAACTGAATAATAATAAGAATAATAAATATGATAATACCAATGACAAGATTACCACTTCCAACAAATTTACCAAATGTATCAACAACCTTACCAGCATAACCATTCTTTAATATAAGCTTAGTTGATGATACATTAAGAGAAATTCTGAAAATTGTTGTAAATAACAGCATTGTAGGAAAAGATGCCATATCCAGAACTTCTTTAGCAAACAATGAATTAAAAAGTACAACAAGTGCAACCAGAATGTTAATTGCAAGTAAAATATCAAGCAGCCATGACGGAATTGAAATAATGAAGAATAAAACCGCTGCAAGAAGGTATATTCCGATAAACAGGTCATTTTTCTTGATCTTCATTATTTCTCTCCTTTCAATTTAGTCATTATTTTATATCATATCACATATTTCGACTATTATCTATTATTTGCGCGTAAAACAGATGCAAGAATTTCAGCAACCGCATAATATAATTCAGGAGGAATTTCTGTTCCTATATCTACATTATGATACAAAATTCTCGCAAGCGGCTTGTTTTCAACAATCGCTATATTATATTCTTTAGCTCTATCTTTAATCTGGAAAGCCAGATAATCCGCCCCTTTTGCAATAACCACAGGCGCTTTTCCTTCATCAGGTTCATATTTCAACGCAACAGCAAAATGTGTAGGATTAGTTATGACCACATCCGCTTCAGGAAGCTGCTGCATCATTCTCCTTCTTGAAATTTCCTGCATTTTCCGTCTTATCTGACCTTTAACCTGCGGATCTCCTTCTGCATTCTTGAATTCATCTTTAACTTCCTGCTTAGTCATCATGTTATCATTTTTAAACTTATGTCTCTGATACAGCAAATCAACAAATCCAACCACAAGAAATACTGCGCTTATCTGAATTCCAAGATTAATAATTATATTGCCAACCGTTGCAAGAGCCGTATAAAGAGTAACATCATAAAATGTAAGAAGAATGTTCATATTCTTCTTTACACAGTTATACACCATAATAACAATAATCGACATCATTGCTATAGCTTTTAAAAGTTCAAAAAGCTGTCTTACAGAAAAAAGTCTCTTAAATCCATTCAGCGGATTAATTTTACTGGCCTTAGGTGCTAAAGGCTTTGCCGTAACCATCCATCTCTGCTGTAATGCATTTCCAAGAATGGCAATAATAACTGCAATAATAAGAATGGGTATAACCGCATTTAAAATAATGGTAAATGCCTGACTCGCAATACTTGCAGCCATATTAACAGTCACTCCTTTAGAACTGTCATCAATAACCTTTCCCATAAGTCCATATATCGTCTTAAATGAGTCTATCAGTTTAGTACCAATATTACCAACATATATTTTAATGATTATAAATAATGTCATAAGAGACACAGCAGTTATAAGCTCTTTGCTCTTTGCAACCTGTCCTTCTTTTCTTACATCATCCAGCTTCTTACTGGTTGCCGGCTCAGTTTTTTCTCCGCCCGGTCCGTCTTTAGCAAACAACTGGAGATTCATATAAAGTAATGTATCCTGCACTAACTCATACCCCTTACTAATATCGCAAACATTTTTTCAATTTCATCCAAAATAAAATTAGAAACTGATGGAAGCATTGAAATCGTAAATAAAATAACAAATATACCAACAAAAATCTTAAGCTGCATACCAACAACGAACATATTCATCTGCGGTGAAACCTTTGCAAGAATAGCAAGGACACAGTTAAGCATAAGTATAGCAGCAAAAACGGGCAATGCTATTCTGAATCCAATAACAAAAAAATCAGACACAAACCCGATTATGCCAGTATAAATACCAGCTCCAAATTTTACTCCACCAATAGGAATAACTCTGTATGTCTCAACTATAGCTGAAACAAGATATTGATGCATTCCAGAAATAATAAGCAGAAGCATCATCATGTAATAATAAAAATTCCCCATAATTCCAACCTGCATTCTGGTTGTCGGATCATAAAGCTGCGCCATTGAAATACCTATATCCATATCTATTATCTTACCAGCAAACATAATAATCTGGACACAGAATGATGATACTGCACCAAGAAGAATTCCTACTATAATTTCCTCAACAACAATAATTGCATACTCAATCATTCCATTATATTCAACTGACATATCAGGAAATAGCGAATATACCATAATTGTAAGGCAAAATGAAAACCCAATCTTAACCCTGTTAGGTACATTTGCCATATTAAAAAAAGGCGCAGCAAATACAAAAGATGCCAGCCTTATTAATATCAAAACAAATAGTTCAAATTGTGCTAAAGCAAAAGTAAAATTCATAACACCCTATACCTGCCATCAAACATATTGACCAAAACTTCCCCAAAGCATCTGCATAAAAGAAACTATTTCATTAAGAATCCAGTTCCCCATAAGCATAAGCGCAATCATAATAGCAAGAAGTTTAGGAACAAATGTAAGTGTCTGTTCCTGGATTGAAGTAAGAGTCTGAAAAAGACTTATTATAAGTCCCACTATCATAGAAACAAGCAAAAGAGGTACAGATGTCTTGACTATAACCCATATTGTCTGCCTTGCAATTGTTACAACCTGTCCAGCATCCATGTCATTCTCCCCCTGTCTTACTTAAATGTAGTTATAAGATTTCCAATTATAAGATTCCATCCATCTGCCATAACAAAAAGCAGAATCTTAAATGGTGCAGAAATCGTAGTAGGTGGAAGCATCATCATACCCATTGACATAAGAGTTGAAGATACAACCATATCAATAATAATAAATGGTATATAAATAAGGAATCCTATAATAAATGCTATTCTCAATTCACTTATAATAAATGACGGCACAAGTACTGTCATAGAAATATCATCTTCAGATGTAACAGATCCTTCCTCATATCCAGCAATCTTAAAAAAAGTATCAAGATCCTTGGTAGATGTCTGCTTCAGCATAAATGTTTTTAGCGGCTTAACGCCTGTTTCATACGCTTCCTCTACCGATATCTCATTATTAGATAGCGGCTTTAAAGCACTGTCATAAATTTCTGTAAATGTAGGTGACATAACAAAAAAAGTCAAAAATAAAGACAGACCTATGATAACCTGATTAGGCGGTACCGTCTGCGTTCCTATAGCTGCTCTTGTAAAATGCAGAACTATAACAATCCTCGTAAACGATGTAAGCATAATAAGAATCGATGGAGCCAGTGAAATAACCGTAAGTACCAGAAGCATCTGTAAAACACTAGCCATATCATTACCATCGCCTGCAGATATACCGATATTGATCAAGCTGTTTCCCGAAGCAGTATCTGTATCTGCAGCCATTACCCTATATGTAAGCATTGTAACAACTGCTAAAAATACTCCAACGCCTGATGATATTCCAACTAATGCCTTTTTGTGCTTTCTAATCCACCGTAACATAAACTATCTGTCCCTGCCTAACTAATTATCCGGTTTGTCTTTCTTAAACTTCTCTAGTATTGTCTTGAAACCTTCGGTATTGATTACTCTTGAATCTGACGAATATGCCAGTTCATCCTCATTAACCTCGCATAAGAAGGTCATAGTATCCTTACAGACTGCAACAGCAAAACATTTGCTGCCAATCTTGATAATCTGGATATACTTTGAATTAGTCACTCTCATAGTCTCAAGTATCTGGATGTTACTGCCTGCCATTTTATTCTTCTGCATACTGCCAGCCCATCTTGTAACAAAATATGTAAGCGCTAATACAAATATAAAAATAACGAGAAGCGTAAGCAACTGTGCAAACGCTTCCCATCTACTATTCAATCCTGCTAAAACAAACATTATTATCCAACAACCTTCTGAACAGCCTCAATAACACGGTCAGCCTGAAATGGCTTAACAATAAAATCTTTAGCACCTGACTGTATAGACTCGATAACCATAGCCTGCTGTCCCATTGCAGAACACATAATAACTGATGCCGAAGGATCTGATGCCTTAATCTTCTTAAGTGCCTCAATACCATCCATCTCTGGCATTGTTATATCCATAAGTACAAGATCTGGCTTTAATTCAGCGTATTTCTCTACCGCCTTAGCACCATTCTCTGCTTCACCTGCAACATTGTATCCGTTCTTTGTGAGAATATCCTTAATCATCATTCTCATGAATGCAGCATCATCACAAATCAAAATATTTTTTGCCATAAATTTCTCCTATCCGAAAAAACAAATTTTTCACCAAATTCATTCTAATGCATTATACAACAAAAATCACAATTTTCCTACTGTTTTTTACAAATTTTAGAAAGTTGTAATAATTTATTTGATAATTTCAGTTATACGAACACCAAAGCTCTCCTCAATAACAACCACTTCGCCTTTAGCTACATACTTGCCATTAACAAGAACATCCACAGATTCTCCTGCAATCTTATTAAGCTCAACAATTGTTCCTGGCGCAAATTCAAGAATATCCTTGATTGACTTTGTTGTTCTTCCAAGTTCTACAGTTACCTCAAGTGGAACATCCTTTATAAGTTCGATGTTTTCTTTCTGTGAAATTGGATTGACATCTGTAGCAAATGGCTGAAATGCTGCCGGAGCAACATTGACATCCTGTGGCTGTGCATAGCCTTGCATTGGCATTGGCTGTCCCATCATACCCTGCATTGGCATTCCATATCCATACGGCATACCCTGCATTGGCATTCCCTGCTGCATAGCCATTCCCTGTTGTGGCACTGCCTGTCCCATCATACCTGCCTGCTGCATATTCATGTCAGGCTGTTGTACCGACTGGGCCTGTGGTGCTGGTTGTTGTACCGGCTGGGCCTGTGGTGCTGGTTGTTGTACCGGTGCCTGCGACGCCGGCTGTGGTTCTGGCTGTGGCTGCGAATTGCTGCTGTCATCAGATGATGGCGTAAACATATTCAATAATTCCTGTGCAAACTCTTTAGGATATAACTGCATAATCTCACTATCAATAAGGTCGCCAATCTGCATTTTAAATGCTACCTTAACGAAAGGTTTATTAAGAAATGCAGGCATTCCCTCATCTAACTCATTATAAGTTTCAACAAGATTTGCAACTGGAGGACTAATATCTATCTTTCTGTTAAACATTGACGACATAGATGTTGCTGCAGAACCCATCATCTGATTCATTGCTTCACCTATTGCACTCAGATGTAACTCTGAAAGCGGTTCATCCGGATTAGCAGTTCCTGTGCCTCCCATCATAAGATCTGTAATAATCTTAACATCATTTTCCTTAAGAATAAGTACATTATTTCCAGCAAGACCTTCTTTATATGAAATCTGCATCATAACACATGGTCTGTCATATTCCCTTGATAAATCATCCCATGTTGCAACCTCAACCTTTGGAGTTGTAATATTAACTTTCTGAGAAAGAAGCGAACTAAGTGTTGTAGCTGCTGTTCCCATGCTTATATTAGATATTTCTCCAACAGCATCTTTTTCTGATTCTGTAAGAGTAAAACTGTCTTCTGCTGAGTTGTTATCCGGTGTGTCAGTCACAGTAGCTGTACCTGTTGATTCAGCATCATCTCCTCCTGACCCCATTCCACTAAGAAGTGCATTTATCTCGTCCTGGGATAACATTCCATCCATTCTTATTCACTCTCCTTTCTAATTACTTCTGTAACTCTTACTGCATATTTATCTTCGTAATATCCCGGAAGAGCCTTAAACTTTTTAATATTTCCAACAAACACTTCCAGTTCCTGATCGACTTTTTTATCAATCCTTATTATATCGCCAATCTGAAGATTCGCAAAGTCTGAAACACTGATTTTAGATGTTCCCAGCACTGCCTTTACCGGAATCATTGCCTTATCAATAACAGTCTCAATTGCATCTTCATATGTATTAGTATCTTTCTCCTGCATATTAGAAAACCAGTATTTGGTATTGAGCTTATCCATTACCGGCTCTAATGTAGCAAATGGCAGACATATGTTCACAAGTCCCTCAACATCACCAATCTTTAAATTAATGGTTACAATCGCAATTGTCTCACTCGGAGAAATAATCTGGGCAAATTGTGAATTAGTTTCAATTCTTTCCAGTCTTGGATTAACCTTAACTACATTCTCCCATGGTTCCTGCATAAGATTAACGCAGACTGTAAATATTCTTTCCAGTATAGAAAGCTCTATTTCTGAAAAATCTCTTTCTTTATCAAGCGAATTACCTGCACCACCAAGCAATCTGTCAACAATGGCAAATCCAAGATTTGAAGCCATTTCCATAATTATATTGCCTGACAACGGCTGCATTCCTACAACTCCAAGCAATACAGGATTAGAAAGTGCATTAGAAAATTCTGAATATATAACAACTTCTGAGTTAACGACATCAACACTCACCGATTTTCTGAGGTAAGCAGGAAGATTCGTTGCCAGAAGTCTGCCAAAATGTTCAAATATAATCTCAAGAGTTCTTAAATGTTCTTTAGAAAACTTAGAAGGTCTTGCAAAATCATAATTCTTGACCTGCTTTTCTTCTGTATTCTTCATTTCATCAACATCTAATTCTCCGCTGCTGAGAGCTTTCAAGAGGTTATCAATTTCACTCTGTGAAAGAACCTCTCCCATCTTCCTCACCTCCTTTAATAATTATTGTATATATCATCATTACTGAATAACCATATTAACAAGAACCGATTGAATCGTCTCTGTCTTAAATAATTCCTGCATTTCTTTTAGAAGATTAGTCTCTATAGCAGTCTTATTCGCACTAATAGTACTGTATGTATACTTATTAGCTTCATTAGTAACCTTATTAACAATTACTTTCATACCGTTATCGATTGAAGTCGATACTGTACTATAATCCTTAGCCTTAGAATTAAGTCCTAAAGATACAGTAAGAACAGCATATCTTGTTTTTCCATTATCAACAAACGAAACAATAATATCTGTACTGTCGTTATTCTTAACATCAACATATTTAATATTTTCTATGCCAGTGCTTCCACTTCCGGATGTATTATTAGTAAGTCCTCCACCCGCATCAAGGTCAATAATTTGAGCGACCTTGGTAATTAAGGAATTCGTCTTTTTATTAGTAGATACAAGTGAAAATGTGAGCAACACCGTAAGTATAAGATTAACCAATACAAGTGCAAGTGTTATCACATTAAGCATACTCTTTTTCATGAGTTATCCTCCTGTTAACTGTTAATTGCATTATACACTTTTATTTCAACTCTTCTGTTCTGCGCTCTGCCTTCCGGAGTTCCATTGTCTGCAATAGGAACTGCATCTCCTCTGCCGGAAGATGACATTGTTTTATCTGAAAAGCCCTTGTCAGAAACAAAGAAATCAAAAACACTATATGCTCTGTATAAAGAAAGCATCATATTATTAGGATAACGCGATGTATTAATTGGCACATTATCCGTATGACCTTCTATAGTAATTACATTATCATCATACTCTATAAGTGCATCTGCCACTTTATCAAGCAATGTAAGTGCCTGTGGTGTTAATTCAGCTTTACCGGAATCAAATAAAATTCCACCATTAACATTAAGCATAACATACTTGCTGTATGCTGTAACTTCTATCTGGTCTGCCACACCGCTTGCAGTAAGCTTATCTTTAATCTCTTGAGCCATACTTTCTGACTGTTCAAGACCTTCTTTCTCAATTTCATCATAGGCATTCTGAATATCCTGTGACATATTACCATCATTATTCAGTCCCATATTATTATAAAAAGTGCTTAAATCATTAAGCTGGCTTGCACCACTACTTACAAGAATACCTTCCTTAGATATGGCTGAACCACCCTGTGGAAGAACACTAAAGCTTGATGAAAGTGAAGCTGCAATCTCTTCAAACTTCTGCGAATCAACTGTTGACATTGCAAACAATAAAACGAAGAAACACAAAAGCAGGTTCATAAGATCTGAAAATGTATCTTTCCAGAGAGCCGCTGGTGGTGCATCCTCTGTACGCTGTTTTGCCATCAGCCTTCACCTCCTCCTTGCTCAGATAACGCTGTTCTGGCAGATGGTGAAAGGAATGACTTAAGCTTTTCCTCTATAACTCTTGGATTCTCTCCTGCCTGAATAGAAAGAAGCCCCTCAATAATAATCTCTCTAAGCTGATACTCATCATTATTCTGTAGCTTAAGCTTATTAGATATAGGAACACAGAGCCAGTTAGCAATCAACGAACCATAAAGCGTAGTAAGAAGTGCTACCGCCATATTAGGTCCGATTGACGCTGAATCAGATAAGTTCTTTAACATATTAACAAGTCCTAAAAGTGTACCAATCATTCCCCATGCAGGAGCAAGTGCCGCCCAGTTATCAAAGAAACCAATTGTACTCTTATGTCTTGTATCCAGATTAACCAGTTCTGTTTCAAGAATACCTCTTACCAGTTCAGGCTCAGTACCATCAACTATAAGAAGAATTCCCTTCTTCATAAACTCATCGTCAAGTCCCTGAGCAACCTCTTCAAGTGCCAGAAGGCCTTCTTTTCTGGCTGTATTAGAAAGCTCAATAATCTTAGATATTACCTGTCCATTATCAAGCTTAGGATCTTTCATTGCAATGCTGAATCCCTTAAGATGTCCGATAAATGTCTTAAATGTATACGATGTCAGCATACCCGCCAAAGAACCACCAATAGTAACCGCTATCGACGGGATATCAACAAAAGTATCCATAATTCCTTTCAGTGTAGGATTGGTCGTACTCGTTATAATTCCCAGTACAACCATGCCAAAGCCAATAATTATTCCCAATAGTGTAGCTAAATCCATAATTGCCCCTTCCAAAATTCTTATGTTCTATATATTATCATTCAGCTTCTGTCTTAACGACATGTATATTGCCGATTATATTCTTTTTATATGTAAATATCTTGTCAAGTATTTCATCAAGACTTTCTTTAACGACATACTTATGTCCTGTTGTAAGAGTAATAACAGTATCCGGAGTTTCCTCCATAACTTCAATTAATTCTGCGTTAAGAACAAAATCCTTCCCATTAAGTCTCGTTACTTCAATCATAATACCTCCGATACAAGATAAGGTATAGTACCTCCGTTAAAATCAACTAAATATATTAAAGCACTTCATACCGATTAATGCAAGTTATACTTTGAAAAAACAGACAAAAACGCCCCGAAATCATCTAATTCCGGGGCATTTATACTTAAAAATTATCTCTTAAGATTAATAAGTTCCTCTAACAGTGTGTCTGAAACAGTTATAATTCTCGAATTAGCCTGATATCCTCTCTGAGTTGTAATCATATTAGTAAATTCTGATGAAAGGTCAACATTTGACATTTCAAGTACGCCTGATGAAATACTGCCGTCTGATGTTGTAACATCTTCACCAATACCATCAAATGAACCTGAATTAAGTGTTGCAGAGTAAAGATTTTCTCCTTCTTTCTGCAGACCTTCCGGGTTAGAGAAAGTAGCAACTGCTATCTGACCTATATTCTTAGTATCTCCATTGCTGTAGCTGGCAACAATATATCCAGAATTATCAATGCCAACTGATGTCATTTTACCGACAGCCTTACCTTTTCCAACCTCATCTATTCCAAGATTACCCTTAATTGATGTCTTATCAGCATACATTGTAAGTCCTGAACCGCTAAGTGTAAGTACAGGGCTTGTCTCGCTCTCTCCAATAGTTCTGATATCAATATTTTCGTTAGTCTGTGCCAAAGTCGCATCATTAGAAAATGTAAGCTGTATATTAGCATTAGACTGATCTGCAAGACCTGTAAGTGTATTAAATGATAATGGTCCGGATGCTGTAAATGTAAGATCTGTAGGATTGCCATTCTTAGAAACCCCTACACATGTCATAGTGTACTGTGTATTATCTCCCTGTACACCGGCATAATCCAAATTAACAGTAGCCTGGAAAGAATTGCCAAGACTATCATAAAAATTAAGAGTTGTTGTAATAGTATCCTTAGAACTTGCATTAATATTACCAGTAAAATTAACAGCAGATGTCCTTTGAGGAGATGTATACGCAAATTCCGGACTGTTCACATAAAGTTTTGAAACAACATCCTTAACAGCCTTACCTGTCTCATCTACCTGCCATCCCATAACATTAGCACCAGCTGATGTTACAAGAGCGCCTGATTCATCAACCTTAAAATTACCAGCTCTTGTAAAGAAAGTATTGCCTGCACTATTTACAATAAAGAAAGCACTTCCGCCTATCTTTAAATCAAATGCATTATCAGTTCTCTCAGATGCACCCTCTGTTGAGATTGATGTTGATATAGAACCTACAGATGAACCAAGTCCGATCTGTTTTGCATTAGTACCACCCTTACCTGATTCAGCATTAGGTCCTGAAGCGGTCTGTGTTGTCTGATAAAAAACCTCTGAAAAAGTCATAGACTGCGACTTAAATGCCACAGTATTAACATTGGCGATATTGTTACCAATAACATCCATTCTCGTCTGATGTGCCTTAAGACCTGACACAGCAGAGTACATTGATCTCATCATAATATTGTTCCTCCATATTTGCCCATATGTAATATCCTGATGACACCATATTGAGGAGCTTCGTTCCATCAAGCAGTCAGGAACATCCGCTTCCTTTCGGTCCAGCTATATAATAACCGCTCCATCAATATTAGTGTAGATATTATCATTGTTGTTATTCTGATCCATCGCTGTAATAACGGTCCTGTTCTTTGTATTAACTATAAAAGAAAGATCATCAATTATAACGAGAGATTCTTTGATTCCTTTCGAAATTGCTTTTTCGGTTCCTTCCTCAAGCCTTGTCATCTGTTCATCCGATAACTGAATATCTCTTTCATTCAGCCTTTCGCCTGCATGCTTTGAGAATTTCAATTTCTTTGATGCATCAATATCACTATCAGAAATAACCTCTTCAATTGAACGTTTCTGTTTATATATATCAGCAAATGTTTTTCCCTCATAAGTCTTGCTTACATTGTTTAAGGAATCATTCCTGCCAATATAATCAGTCATTTGTTCAATAGAAGTAATGTTTCCATTAATCATATTATTCATCATAACGGTTACTCCTCTGTCTTAGTATTACCTGTATCAGTTTTACTATCTGCATCTGTCTTTGTATCTGTCTTTGTATCTGTCTTTGTATCTGTCTTTCCACTCCATTTATCATAGTATGACTTATCCATAACTGTATCAAGATCTGATATATCATAAAGCTTTCCGCCAATTCCAAGATATACAGTTCCATTAATAGATTCCCAGTAATCTACTGTTCCTCCGATGAATCCATCACTATTCTGATTGGTTGTCATAATAACCTGTTTTCCAACAAGATCAGACGCCATTCCCTGCAAAGTATTGGTATTCATTTCTTTGGTTGCCTCTACCTGTGTAAATGTAGCAAGCTGAGCCATATAGTCTGAATTATCTGTTGGTTCGAGTGGATCCTGATTCTGCATTTCAGCAACCATAAGTTGTAAAAACTCATTAACATCCAGAGTTGTCTTATTGCCCGAACTATTATTCTTACCTGTTGAACTTATATTAGTATTAACATCATCCTTTGTAGACAATGAACCATCGTTCTTAACATAAGACCATGCACCTATCGTACTAGCCATCCATATTCTCCTTTCTTATTATAATTATGCTGAATATTCAACACTGCTGTTGCCATTAACAATAGCATCCTTAGCCCTTATTTCCTCTGAAGTCATATCAGATTCATCAAGTTCCTCAAGACTGCTTAAATCAATTTTTCTGTGAGATTTCTTTTCCTGCTGTGCCTGATTAGAATTGTTGCCTTCAAGATTCTGTTCAGATTCAAAGCCATGACTCTGTACTGTAATCTCAACTGCTTCTACCTTGATGCCCTGATTGTTAAACTGTTCCTTAAGTGCTGTCAACTGATTTTCAAGTGCGGCCTTAACCTGCTCATTCTGTGCCGTAAGCTGTGCTGTAACAATTCCCTCTTTTGCAGTAACTGCAACATGCACTTTTCCAAGATTCTCCGGATTAAGCATAACTTCAATGCTTGAAAGCTGTTGAGTTGCTGTAACCTTAATCTGTTCAACAACCTGTCTTACAATATCAACCTCATTAACTCCGGATGTCTCACTCACAACTTCACCAAAAGCCTTCTGAATACTCTGCGTCATATCAGATGCTATTCTTTCGATACTGCCATTGCTCTTATCCTGCAAATGTGTATCAGAATCATTCTTTTTTTCATCCGTAGCTGCATTATCACCTTTAACTGCAGTCTTTTCTGCAATCACATCAGTTATGCTTTCCGCAGTATCTGCAGTCAGATTATCTTCACTCTTCCTGTCATCCTGATAGTCAACAGTATTCTTATCAAAAGTCATGTCCAGATCTTTGACAATATCTTTAACAGATGTAATGTCAACATTATAAGTTTCTGTAAGATTCTGTGTAATCTCTTTAACAGCATTCAGAATATCTTCAAGAGCAGCAACTGCTGAAGCATCTGTAAGAAATTCTAATGAATCGCTGTTACCACTTAATGTAACCACAAGGTCTGTAACACTCTGTGGATTAAGCAGATCAGCAATACCAATTCCTAACTGCTCCATTGCATTTTCGATATCTTCATCAGAAACATCCATAGCTTCTTTAATCTTATCCTTAATATCAGAAACCGCCTTTGATATATCTTCTTTAAGCTTACCTTCATTAGAAGCTTCCACAGCATCAGATTTATTTTCAGTAGTTATTTTATCCTGCTTGGCAACATTATTATTCTGCTTGGCAGCTGTAGTTTCTGTCACACTATCGCCTGATACTCCAAAGGAATCCTTTTCCCCCTGGCCTGCATTCTGCAATGATGCACTCATAACCTTAGAAAAATCCGTCCCATAAGAATCCTGTGAATTCTGTCTGCCCGATATAGAACCAACTGCACTCACACTTTTCTGTGAAATTCCCGAAATAACTGAACTTACCATTATTCTTCCTCCTTTCCTGCATATTAGATCAGAATACTCCTAATCCTCTATGTGTATCGGAACATATCCCTCAAAACTTAACCTTTGCCAGGATACATAATTACAGTAAGCTTTGCCGCATATACAGGATCCATCTCGGCAAGAATAGCAGCTCTCTGCTTAGATGTCATACTCAAAAGAATATCTGATACCAAATTTGTATCTCCGGTCATTTCCTCTAAAATTGCTGCCGCATTCGCTGCATCCATCTTCGAATATGTCTCTGCCCACTCTTTAACCTTCTTCGAATATTCAAGATCTTTTATAACCTGTTCATATAGCTTGGCAGCATTTTCAGCATCAATGCTTTCATACCATGTTTTATAATTAGATATATCCGGAGCATTATCAGTATATACAACCTCCCTGTCGAACTTATCCTTTAACTCCTGATAATACTGTGCATTATCTTCAAACACCTTAAGGCGTGCTATTTCTGCTTGCAGCTCTGCAATAGTCTCCGATGAAGCATTGTCAGAATCAGTATACTGTTTAAGCTCTGCTTCCAGCTCCTTTATTCTGTCTATCGCTTCAGAAAGATTCTTGTACTGGTTACCGGTTTCTTCCTTAATCTCTTCATCAGTAGGATCTGGCAGAATCTTACTGATAACAGGAACATTCTTAAGATACGGTCTTAACATACTTCCAACACCGCCAACATTCATTTTGATAAGCAGTGCAAATATAACAAGCCATATTATAATTATAAGAATTGCAACAAGTACGCTTATAAGCTTGCCACTCTTCCCTGAATCTTCATCAAGTTCATCAACATTAACATCTTTTTTCTTAGCCATAATACTCTTTCTCCAAACAACAATTACTCATCTTTGTTATTATAGTTAAAACTTACTGTCTCATCTATCTCTTTCACTTCCTGTGCATTTAACTCAAGCTTAAACTCGTCAAACGCCTTTTCCTTCAGCTTCTCATGAATTTTTCTGTCCTGAACAGCCTCTGTAAGTTTTTTCATTGCATTATCAACATTTCTTTCCGCAATCCTTATTCTTACAGCCTGCTGTGTTATCTGGTTTTTTATTATCTTAATAGCCTCATTGCATCTTCGCATTTCGGCAATATCAATGCTTTGTGTTGCAGAATCCTTTGCAAGCTGCTCATACATATTCATTCTCTTAACAAGACGCCGCATTGTATCCTGTTCTATTGATAAACGGTTATTCATTTCTGCAAATTCTGTTTTAGCCTGCGTCTCCAGTCGTTCTTTAATATTAAGGACATTCTGCATACTGTACAAAAATTTAGCCATTCATGCCTCCGTTACCTCTTAAGCTGAAGAGTTCCATTTTCAAATGCTTCATAATCTGCGAATATATCTGATAACTGTGATATTTCATCATCATAATCAAATTTTTCATCAGTCTGCTGCATAAGAAATTTATTAACAGTATCAATCTTATAAATGGCATAATCTATATTTTTATTGGAACCACTCTTATAAGCGCCAATATTAATAAGATCTTCCGCCTCATTATAAGTTGCCATAACATTCTTCATTCGTCCCGCCATCTGTTTATGCTGCCTGTCAACAATCTGACTCATACATCTTGATATGCTTTGTAACACATCAATAGCAGGATAGTGATTTTTTTGTCCCAGCTTTCGTGACAATACAATATGTCCATCCAGAATACTTCTGGCTGTATCAGTTATAGGCTCATTAAAATCATCACCATCAACAAGAACGGTATACAATCCTGTTATTGAGCCCTTATCTGACATTCCCGCTCTCTCAAGCAGCTTAGGCATTTCACTATATACGCTTGGCGGATATCCTCTTGTAACCGGAGGTTCCCCTGAAGCAAGCCCAATTTCTCTTTGCGCCATGGAAAATCTTGTAAGTGAATCCATCATCAGAAGTACATCTTTGCCCTGATCCCTGAAATATTCTGCAATAGCCGTTGCTGTCTTTGCCGCCTTATTTCTTATAAGTGCAGGCTTGTCTGAAGTAGCAACAACCAGAACACTCCTTGCCATTCCTTCTGGTCCCAGATCTCTTTCCACGAATTCCCTGACCTCTCTGCCACGCTCTCCTATAAGAGCAATAACATTAATATCAGCTTTCGTATTTCTTGCAAACATACCAAGAAGCGTACTCTTTCCTACACCACTTCCTGCAAATATACCAATTCTCTGTCCTTTTCCAACTGTAAGCAGTCCATCTACCGCCTTAACTCCCAATGGAAGGACCTGGCTTATTATCTCCCTGTCCATAGGATCAGGTGGAGCAGCTTCAACAGGATACTCATCTGTCAATTCAAGTTCTGAGCCATCTGTAGGATTACCAAGTCCGTCCAGTGTATGTCCCAATATTCCATCCCCAACCTTAACTGTCAGTGGTTTTTCCATATTTTCAACTACACATCCCGGGCCGATTCCATCTACAACATCAAACGGCATCAACAATACACTTGAATCATTGAATCCTACAACCTCCGCATATAATTCCTGACTGTTATCTGCAGAATAAATCCTGCATAAATCATTAAGTTTTGCATCTGGTCCGACAGATTCTATAGTAAGTCCTACAATCTTAGTTACTTTTCCCAACTTTTTATAGAAGGATTTTTCTGTCAATGATAAATATTTATTTTTATTAATTGCCAGCATTTCATCCTCCTTATATCAAATAATATATAATCTCAGTCACTACACACAGCTTAACAGCTTTATATTTTTTATAAGATTGTTAAGTTCAATATCCAGACTGCAATTAAATATTCCAGTATTTGTTTCTATCATGCACTGATTTCTTTCAAGTCCGGTATCCTCAACTATATCAATATTAACCTCTCTTGACATAGCACAATATATCTTTCCCTGATTATTAACCAGGAACTTATAATCTTCAGGAGATACTTTTATTACATAATCCCTGCTTCCATCAGCATTATGCATAACATCATTGATAAGATGCAAAATAATCTGCTGATTATCTTCTGCAACAACTCCCGTTACTTTCCTGAACACATCAGTAATAACTTCAACAAGCTGTGGCTCTACCTTTTCTTTAAGATCATTATATTCCTGCTCCAGCTCTTTCTTCCTGTTATTATATTCTGCTTCAAGCTGTTCCTGCTTTTTGTCTGCCTCTTCCTGTGCAGCCGCATTACCCTCATAGTAGCCATTCTGTTTAGCCTCTTCAAATGCAGCAGCCGCATTTTTATTGGCATCTGCTATTATCTGTTCAGCCTGAAGTCTTGCATCTTCTATTATTTTTTCAGCTTCTGCATTAATATTTTCCAATGATGCGGCAGCCTGATGTTCTCCCTCTGATGAATCATCTGTACGTGAATCTGCTGTATTATCATCCGATATAAGTTCTTCTACAATATCAGCATGCAGACCACTAATAAAACCATCTGCATCCATTTCATTATTTCTGGACTTCATTATAGACTGCATCTTTTTCCTGATAAGCTCATTATAATCAATAACTCTCTCATCATTATTAATTATAGTGTCTTTTTTTAACAGCTTAGACAATTATCTCGTCACCTCCGCCTCGTGATATTACAATTTCTGCTGAATCTTCAAGCTTTCTGATAATATTAACAATCTTCTGCTGTGCATCTTCAACATCTTTCATACGGACAGGACCCATATATTCCATATCCTCCTTTATCATAGAAGCAAGACGTGTTGAAAGGTTATTAAGAATAACATTCTGCACTTCTTCCGTTGCTCCCTTAAGTGCAAGAGCAAGGTCATGATTGTCAACATCTCTGAGAACTCTCTGAATAGCTCTGTTATCAAGAGAAAGAATATCTTCAAATACAAACATTTTCTTACGGATTTCATCTGCAAGCTCTGGTTCTTCAACTTCAAGAGTTTCCATAATATGCTTTTCTGTTCCTCTGTCAACAGAATTAAGTATTTCAACAATTGCATCAACACCACCAACAATAGTGTAATCCTGATTCACAAGAGAAGCGAGTTTTCTTTCAAGCACTTTTTCTACCTGCTTAATAACATCTGGCGATGTCCTGTCCATCATAGCAATTCTCTTTGCAACATCTGCCTGCTTCTCTGGTGGAAGTGATGATACAACATTAGATGCCTGTGATGCCGGAAGATAAGAAAGTATCAAAGCAATAGTCTGAGGATGTTCATCCTGAATAAAGTTAAGCAGCTGAGTAGAGTCTGTCTTTCTGATAAATTCGAAAGGACGAACCTGAAGACTTGCCGTAAGTTTTCCAATAACATCTCTCGCCTTGTCCTCGCCAAGAGCTTTCTCAAGAAGTTCTTTAGCATACGAAATACCACCTTCTGCAATATACTGCTGTGCAAGACATATTTCATAAAACTCATTAAGTACCTTCTCTTTTGTCTGAGGTGACACACTGCTTGTATTAGCTATTTCAAGTGTCAATTGTTCAATTTCTTCTTCTTTTAAATGTTTAAAAATCTGAGCTGATTTCTCAGGTCCAAGTGCAATAAGTAATGTTGCAGCTTTTTCCACACCATCCATTTCTCTCTCACTACTTGCAGTTGGCTTTGGCATATGTATCATCTCCAATCATATGTATTAATCTTTTTCAATTATCCCCAGTAATTATCACCAGTCATCATTAAGCCAGTTTCTAAGCAGCAATGCAACTGCTTCCGGGTTCTCATCAACAAATTTTTCAATAGCCTTTCTTGTCTCAGATTTCTCCTGAAGGTCAATTTCATCAACAGTAGGCTGATTCTCTTTAGTTGAAGCAAGCATTTCTTCTACAGAAAGCTCTGGCTCCTTTTCTTCTACAGTAAGAGGCCTTGCACTTCTTAAAACTATGAATACAAGTATACCGAGAATTGCAACTGCAAGTGCAATCTGTATCCAGAATGATGCTCTGCTTAACACACTTGTCTTAGCAGCATCATAAAAATATGGAACATTATATGCAAGCACTGTTATGTTGTTAGTTGATATTCCGGTTGCATTAGAAAGCATATTCATCCAGTCAGCATTAACCTGTACCTGAACAGGATCAGCGTTCTGCGCCTTGAATTCATCCCATGTCATGTTATCGAGATATCCAAGCTTTTTGCAATCATCTTCGTTATATACAACATTCTTAATAAGAGTAACGGACATAGTAGATGTATCATATACTATTTTTCCTGGTTCAGTATTAGTTGTAGTAACCAGCTGGTTAGGAAGATACTGATACTGTTTTACAGTATATGTAGAAGAACTTGATGTTCCATCTGTAAGATCGTATGTCGTTCCACCCTCGCCATTACTTGTAGTTCCAGGTGTTCCACCCGCTCCATTGTTTCCTGTCGATTCAAGTTCATATGAAGTATCGTATAAGCCTTCTTCTCTTCCCTCCTGAGCTGTATATTCAGTTGCAATCTTATTAACTGTATCCCAGTCAAGATCAAGATTAATAGCAACTGTCGCATCATTAAACAGAGATGTTGAAAGAGCGGTATTCTTAACTCCGGCTGCAACAGTAGACTCAATCTGTGACTTATACTTAAGCTTGCTGGAATATGAGATGTTAGATACTGAACCCGAATTATCCGAACCGTTAAATAAAGTCTTTCCTGTCGTATCAATAATTGTTATTCCGTTAGTTGTGCTGCTTCCAACCGCTGTTGCAAGAAATACAGCTATGCTCTCAGCAGCGTCATCTGATACAGTCTTACTTGTATCAACTGTAACAGCAACAGTGGTATCTTTTTTCGTTGAATAAAAAGAATTAGTATCATCTGAAAGATGAACTGTAACAGAAGCTTTCTTAATTCCATCAAGAGATGCTATATCCGTTGCAAATTTTGTTTCCAGATACTTTGCATATTTTTTATTCTTGTCAGCTTCCGTCGTAGTAAGACTACTGTTAAGTGCATCATCAAGTGAATATCCTGAAGGCTTAATGTCATTAGATGCAATGAGCATTTTAGCATTAGTTAAATCCTGCTTTTTAACATTAACAGTCATATTATTTATCTGATATGTATATCCATTATCTGTAAGCAGCGTGGTAACTGTATTCATCTCACTGTAATCTTCGCATTTGGTAAGCTCCTGATATGTAGGTCTTGATAAAACATATGCTATAACGATAACAGCTGCTATAAATACAACCACCGCACTTACAATTATAATTTTCTGATTTCTTGTCCAGTTCTTCCATATTTCAAGAAGTCGCGCTGGAATCTGTTTCAATCTATCTAACATAAAAAACCCCTATTTACATTGACATATTCATAATAGAGTTATAGGCCTCCAATGCCTTATCTCTTATTGCAACTGTATATTGCAGTGCAATATTAGCTTCCTGCTGATAAACTCCTAACTCATGAGTATTAGTCATGTTACCAAGAGCATAATCAATTTCTGCCTGCTGTGCTCTCTGCACATAAGAATTAGTGCTGTTAAGCAGTCCGGATACAGAATCATATATTGCATCAAATGTAGTATCTGAATCTGCTGTACCTATTGTTTTAAGTGTTGCATTATCTTTCATTGCTGATGTAACTTTATTGACATAATCACTGCCTAAAGTTCCAATCGCACTAGTAAGATCCATATTCATTCTCCTCTTTCAGTTAATATGTTATTATTATCCACTTTATGTTGAAGAACCTATTGAAAGTCCCTTTGTTGCCATTGACTTGCTTGCGTTGAAAGCTGATATATTAGCTTCGTATGAACGCGACGCATCTATCAGGTCAGTCATTTCCTGAACAGTATTAACATTCGGATATGTAACATAGCCATTCTCATCCGCATCTGGATGCGATGGATCATATACCATTTCCATATCAGTTGATGTATCTTCATATACAGATGTAACTTTAACTCCGTTACCTACAACACCACCATTGGCAAGTCTTAACGCATCCGAAAATGTGGAATACGCTCCGGTTCCATATGAACCATATGCAGACTTTCCAAGTGCTGTACCTGTCATTGTTTTTTCAGTGAACACAACAGCTTTCCTAACATAAGGTGTTCCATCACTTGTTCTTGTTGTATCTGCATTAGCTATATTCTCTGATATTACATCTGTTCTTAACTGCTGTGCCGTCATTCCTGAAGCACTTACATTAAAAGCCGTAAACATTGACATAAGCTGATTTTCCTCCTGAATCCATCAATTATTTTAACACAGACTTAAATCTTGAAAACTCATTATTCATGCTGTCAATTAACGCATTATAATTAATCTGCTCTGACGCAAGTTCAACATTCTCTGTAGAAAGATCAACATTATTACCATCTGTTCTATATGAAAGTGTACTGTTATCAGTATAAGTTCTTATGGATAAATCATTATAATTAACATTATTAACCCTCTGTGTCAGTGATGAGGTGCTCTTTCCAGACCTCTGTAATGCATTCGCAAGGAAAGAACTGAACTCAACATCCTGTCTCTTATAATTAGGTGTATCAACATTAGCAATATTATTAGTTAAAACTTCTTCTCTTGTCCAGCTCGCATCTGCTGCTGATTTCAGCAGATTAACATAACCAAAAGCACCTGTACTCATATATTATTCCTTTCTTAGTGTTAAAACGCAAAATATGCCTATTACCAAAACATAAAAACACTACATACATTATAAATTATAATGTCAAAATTACAAGTATTTTGACAAAAAAGGACCCAAATAAATTGGATCCATCCTTTTATCACTTCACACCTACTCTTTAAGCTGAATCAATTATACAATTTTACATCCTAATCATCAAGCTTTTTTATCTCATCAAACACAATTTCGTTAAGGACTTTTATTTTTGTTCCTTTCATGCCTGATGATTTCGTAGAAATAACACCTGCACTGTCAAATTTTTTAAGTGCATTAACAATAACTGATCTTGTTATTCCTGTATTATCCGCAATCCTGCTTGCTACAAGAATACCTTCTGTTCCATCAAGAGCTTCAAAAACAGCCTTTATTGCCTGAAGTTCTGAGGCTGAAAGCGTAGAAATCGCTGACTTGACAATTTTCTTTTTTCTTTCATCTTCTGCATTCTCATTGCATACAGAACTCATCATCTCAAGTCCTACAACAGTAGCTCCATATTCACATAAAATAATATCATCAATTTCATAATCACTGATACATTTATACATAAATAATGTTCCCAGCCGTTCTCCGGCAATCTCAACTGGTGCAATAATTGCATTAAATTTTCTTTCACTGCCACTGGTAAACCCCAGTGTAAGAAGATTAACATTCTCCTTTGTGGATAATACTCCAAGCAGTCTTTCATTAAACATCTTGTCAACGAATCCACCCACATCCGCTGTTATAAGTTCGCCTATTCTATCAATATTATTCCAGTATCCTGCTCCCAGAATCTTTCCTTTCTGACTTATAACCAGAACATTAGACTCTAATATTCCACTAAGCACATCACAGATATCATTAAAATCAACTCTGTGTGAATGATTATTGTGGAGCAGCTTATTGATTTTTCTTGTTTTATCAAGAAGCTGAACACTCATTGTAAATCTCCCATCCTTCTTCTGATAATAACCACCCGGTTATTGTTCCTTGTCATTCTTATTCTCTACATAGCCGCATGTCTCATCAGCACATACAATTTTATTGCCTTTCTCAACCATATATCCGCCACACTTAGGACATTTTTTCTCAGACGGTCTCTGCCATGATACGAAATCACAATCAGGGTAGCCATCACATCCATAGAAGGTTCTTCCCTTCTTTGTTTTCTTTATGATAACATCTTTTCCACACTTAGGACATGGAACTCCAATCTTTTCAAGATACGGTTTGGTATTATGACATTCAGGAAATCCCGGACATCCTAAGAACTTACCATGAGGGCCATACTTAATAACCATATTTCTGCCACATTTATCACAAATAACATCAGTTACTTCATCTTCTATCTTAACATGTTCAAGTTCCTTCTCCGCTTCATCAATTGCAACTTTAAGATCAGGATAAAAGTTTCTTATAATTTCCTTCCATTCCACGGTTCCTTCTGCAACGCCATCAAGAAGAGACTCCATATTAGCTGTAAACTTAACATCTACAATAGTAGGAAAAGCTGTTATCATTATATTATTAACCGCATTTCCAAGCTCTGAAATATAAAGATTCTTATTCTCTTTAATAACATAATGTCTTGCAATAATTGTAGATATTGTAGGAGCATAAGTACTTGGTCTGCCTATTCCCTGTTCCTCAAGCGCCTTTACTAATGATGCTTCTGTAAAATGTGCAGGTGGCTGTGTAAAATGCTGCACTCCATTGACATCTTCCAATGAAAGTTCTGAATTCTCGTCCAGTCCTTTCGCAAGAGTATTATTTTCTTCATTGTCATCATCATTCTTATATACAGACATAAAACCATCAAACATAACCTTAGAAGCTGCTACGCTGAATCTGTACTTTCCTGCCATAATCTTTACTGATGTCGTTTCATATACAGCCGGTGCCATCTGGCTTGCAACAAATCTTTTCCAGATAAGCTGATAAAGCCTGAACTGATCTCTCTGTAAAGATTCCTTTACTATTGCCGGTGATAAGTTAAGATCAGTTGGTCTGATAGCCTCATGTGCATCCTGAATCTTCTTATCATCCTTCTTGGCATTAGCTTCTTGGGGAATATATTTTTCTCCATAATTCTGGCTTATATATTCTCTGGATGATACCTTAGCCTCATCTGCAACTCTTGTAGAATCTGTTCTTAAATACGTAATAAGACCTACTGTTCCTCTTCCTTTAATATCAACGCCTTCATATAACTGCTGTGCAATATTCATTGTACGCTTTGTAGACATATTAAGAGTTTTAGCTGCTTCCTGCTGAAGTGTACTTGTAGTAAATGGAAGTGGTGATTTCTTTACCTTTTCTCCCCTCTTAATGCTTTCAATACTAAAATCACTCTTCTTTACTTCATCAAGAATATCCTGCATCTGTGCACCATTCTTAATTTCACTTTTTCCATTCTCATCGCCATAGAACTTTGCAATTAAAGGCTTTTTCTCCCCTTTAATATTAAGAACAGCTTCCATAGACCAGTATTCTTCTGGAATAAATTCATCTATCTCATTCTCTCTGTCACATATCATTCTTAAAGCAACAGACTGAACTCTTCCAGCACTTAAGCCTCTTTTAATCTTAGCCCATAATAATGGACTGATTCCATAACCAACAACACGGTCTAATACTCTTCTCGCCTGCTGAGCATCGACAAGATTCATATCAATCTTTCTTGCTTCTTTCAATGATGCCTTAACTGCATTCTTAGTGATTTCGTTAAATGTAATTCTGTATATATCTTTATCTTCTAATTTAAGTGCCGCTGCAAGATGCCATGAAATAGCTTCTCCCTCGCGGTCGGGATCGGTTGCGAGATATACTTTATCAGCTTTCTTCGCTTCTTTTCTTAAAGCAGCAAGAATATCTCCCTTTCCCCTTATCGTAATATATTTAGGTTCATAATCATGTTCAATGTCAACTCCCATCTGGCTCTTAGGCAAATCCCTTACATGTCCCTGTGACGCCATTACCTTGTAATTAGCTCCAAGGAATTTACTGATAGTCTTTACCTTGGCAGGTGACTCCACTATAACCAAATACTTATGCATCTATAGCCCTCCAAATCAAATATGCTTCCTTATATAATAATTCTTTGAAACCTCTTCAATAAGCCCATCAAGCTCCAGCTCAAGCAGAATCCCCTCCGCCTCTACCAGACTTATCCTAGAATTATTAACAATTGTCTCCAGACTTACCGGAAACAAATTGATTTGACTATACACCATATTTTTAGGGCTTGCAAGCCCTGATTTTTTTAAATTGCCTTCAAATATACCAGCATCATTCAAATCATTCGGGAAATCACATTGTTTTATGTTTTTATTAAGATATCTGTTAATACTCTCCGTAGCACATACATCCATCGGTGATGTAATCATCTGCGCACCTTCCTTTATAAGTTTCAGACATCCTTCTGATAACGAATCACCTATTCTTCCCGGGACAACATAAACATCCCTGTTCTGCTCCAATGCCTGATCCGCAGTTATAAGAGAGCCACTCTTCTGTCTTGCCTCAACCACAATTAACGCATCTGCAATGCCACTTATAATTCTGTTTCTCATCGGAAACTGCCCGGCTCTTGGCGGCGTACCCGGAGGATATTCAGACATTATCCCACCTGCATTCTGCAATTGTGTATATAAATCTATATTACTTCTTGGATAACACACATCCACTCCACATCCAAGAACCGCAAGACTGTATCCGCCTTTATTAACAGCTCCTCTCTGTGCCGCTGCATCTATTCCTAATGCCATCCCACTGATAACCTGAATTCCCATATCTGCAAAACATTTTGCCAGCATATCTGCAATTGTCCTCCCATACTCTGTACAATTACGAGCACCTACTATAGCTATAGCTGGAACATTCGCTTGAGGCAGTCTCCCTTTATAATAAAGAATATATGGATAATCATATATATTCATTAATTGCTCAGGATAATCATTCTTTCCGGGATATGTGAATTTAATTCTCATTCTTTCTAAATCATTATAACCTCTGTATATATATTCATTATTTCTGGACTCTATAATTGCTGACACATCTTTTTCTTTTATTCCTGACACACTGTTAAGCAATTTATCTGACGCCTTATATATCTGTTCTGGTGTATCAAATGCATTAAATAATGTTCTCAGTTTCATATTAGATATTCCAGCAATATTATTAACCCAATACCAATAATAATCTTCTTTCAATGTTCCCCCTAGTGTACTGTTATTTCTGGAATTCCCCTATAATAAAATGCTTCACTAATATTAGAAGTAGTAATATATTCATTGCCTTCTATGTCTGCAATAGTACGGGCAGTTTTTAAAATTTTATGATAGCCTCTTGCAGTTAATTTCTTCTTGGCAAAAATTTTCTCTATAAGCTTCGATTCTTCATCTCCAAGCCTGCAGAATTTATTAATATTTCTTCCATTCATTTGTGAATTATACATTATATCCATTCCTTTAAACCGTTCCAGCTGTGTTGTTCTGGCTTTCATTATATGTTCTTTCATAGAAAATGAATTAAGTTCTTCACCATCATTTTGATGTATTTTATTTCCCAGTTCGCTGTATCCTATCTCCTCTGTCTTTATACACATATCAAATCTGTCCCATAACGGCATGCTTATCTTCCCCATAAATCTCTTAATATCCTGTTCAGAACAATTACATCTGTTTCTGTCCGGAAAATAGCCACATTTACATGGATTCATTGCACCAACAAGCATAAAATCTGCAGGATATGTATAAGCTCTGTTCATTCTTACGATTGTTATATTCTTATCCTCAAGAGGCTGACGCAGTCCTTCAAGTATATCAGGTTTAAATTCTGTCATCTCATCAAGAAATAATACACCTTTGCCTGCCAGAGTAATCTCTCCCGGTCTTGGCACTATCCCTCCGCCAAAAAACGCACCTTTAGTAACATTGTGATATGGTGCGCGAAAAGGCCTGTCTTCCATAAGCCCGCCATTATCTCCTAACTGTCCTGCCACACTATATATATTAGTAACAGCCAGCTTTTCATCAAATGTCATCTCTGGCATAATTGTTGGAATTCTTTTCGCCATCATGGTTTTACCACTTCCCGGAGGTCCCATATACATAATATTATGCATTCCTGCCACAGCTATCATAGTTGCTCTCTTCGCGGCAAATTGTCCCTTAATGTCTGAATAGTCCATTTCAGGATTTTTCATATCCGCTTTATAATTATTTTCATCATTAGTTGTACTTCTATGACTTGCAATACCTTCATTAATATATTTCACAGCCTGCTTAAGATTAGCTGCTGTCATTACACTAATCTTCTTAACAATATTCCCCTCATTAATATTAACTTCTGGTAAAAGCACCTTATCAATTCCTGCTTCTTTTGCAGAACACACACAAGGAAGTACGCCTCTCACCCCATTAATGCTTCCATCAAGGCTTAATTCTCCTAAAATCATCATATTATCAAGATTAACTTCATCTATATATCCATTTGCTGATAAAATAGCCAATGCAATTGGTAAATCAAACCCCGTTCCGCATTTTCTTATATCTGCAGGAGATATATTAACAGCAATTCTTTGTGGCGGTAATTCATAGCCAGAATTACGGATAGCTACCCTTACCCTCTCCCTTGCTTCCTTAACCTCATTACTCAAAAATCCGCTCATATCAAAGCTTGGAATTCCATTACCAACATCAACCTCTACACGGACTATCTGTGCCTTAATTCCATGTAAAACACCACTCAATACACTACTATACAATAAACGACCTCCTATTATATTTCTATCGCGATAATATATACTCACACATATTACATTATTCAAGTATTCATATATAAATATTATAAAAAATATCCAACCGAATCATATAAGTAATATTAATAATCCGGTTGGTTAATCTTTACTTCGCAGCCATCTTAGAAAGTGCCTCGTTGTAATCATTCTCTGAATATTCTTTCAATATATCCTTTTTAGATATTCCGTATTTAATCATAAAAATAATTGCATTTAATGTTGCAGACTTAGCCCCATCCCGTCTGGCTTCATCATAATACTCTCTCCACGCTTTACACATAACAACCGACTCTCCTTTCTTATCTCTGCTGATTTCCAGCATATTCTCATTAGATGTAATCTTCCCAATAATCCAGAATAATTCACCGTCTACTTCTGTTCCATCATACTTCGAATATATATAATCTATATTCCTCTTATAAATATTGCTTACCACATCAAATAGTATTCTTACATCTTCATTATGAAACAAAAGCCTCCCGGAATCAAGCATCTGCACAAGATTAATCTCATAATCTGCAAATAAATTGGCAAAACGTTCTGGCATATCAACCATCATATCTTTTAATGATACAGGTCCATCCCATTCCTTTTCTCCATAATAAAGTATGATATTAATTATCGGATGAAATCTGTCATCCTTCTTAATTCCAGATAAGAATTCATCTGCATCAACTGCCCTAACGCCATTATCCTTCCCCATATGCCTCCTCTGAACACTCTTAAAACGCTTATCCCCTCTGTATACCGCGTTGCGTTATCAATGTGTAAGTATACTAACATTATAATAAGCATATGTCAATATATATTTATATAATATATTATAAGTATTTGTGTGAATTAAAAAAACACCAGAAGCAACTACGCCTCTGGTGTCATAATTAATCCAAATCAAATAATGTCTTACAATCAATCGTCAATATTGCATATCCTTTTCCATCACTTCCATCAGTTGCAAGGATACCAATTTTAAGATTACCATTTTTCATTTGAGACATAAGATTTGCAATATTTATCTTAGTGGACAATGTTGAATTAAGTTCCGTTAGCACATCCCAGAAATTATCCACCGTATACTCTTTTCCGACTATAATAGATGATGTAGAACCTGTAAGCGATATTGTCTTAGTTCCATCCGACAATGTTGCCTCATTAATCTTGCCAAGATAAGTATCCTTGCTGCTGTCATACATTGCATCTGTTCTTGTACCATCATCATTATAAATATACATAAATGCATCAGAAATATAATCACTGTTAGATATAAGATCAGCATCAATAATTCTGAACTTAAAGCTCAGCTTAGTTCTGGCGAGCTTATCAAATTCTGTCTTTACATAATTCTTATAGTCTGTAGTATTTTCATCATACTTTGAACCGTCATCCGTATACATAACCTCAGGATTATTATTGCCAGAAAGCAGTGATCTTGTAAACGTATTAACAAACAACTGAATCTCAGCTTCTCCACCTATGCTGCTATGTCCAGCTGTGGAATATGTAACATTCCCATATGAATATATGTAATAATTACTCATCGCATCCTGTCCGTTATAATCATAATAATCTTTAGTATCTTCACTTCCAGAATTAAGAGTATACCATACAACTGGCTGGCTGGCCATACTTCCATCCGCGTTATATATTGTAGGTGTTGAAGATGCTGTATTATCAGCATAATGATTATCCAGATCTAATGCAAAATACTGACTATGGGTTGTAGCAACTCCTACATCATTAGCAATTGAATATGGAAACTCTGTAATCTGACCATCATTAAGTTTCGATATCTTATTAGTTGTTGTTGTTTTTGATCCAATATCCTCATATACACCCTTACTTTGATGAACATAAGGGAATTTGTTCAAACTCTTTCTTGTAAGCCAGTAATGCAATGAATCAGTGAAGTTAGTATTCATATTACTATCACTACCACTATATTTCATTCCAATCAAAGGTAAAAATCCTTTTGTAAACTTTGTAAGCTCATTATAACTTTTGATAGTATTCTTTTCCGAATTATAATAAGACATTGTATCATGTGTAAACAGCACCGCATTTCCATCATTAATATATTTCTGCAAAGCTGCAATTACATTATCATTAAATTGCGCATTCTTTCCATAACTATCTTTCATACCAAGAACAATCATAGAATACTTGCCAAACTCTTTCTCTATGTCTGCGACACTATTAACCTCTTCAAAGCTCATTCTCTTAACGTATAGATTAAGTCCTGTAACTTTAGAAGCCTTATTAAAATATGTGGCAAAATTACTTCCGCTTTCAAGTTTCAGACTTCCTTCATCACCATTTATCTGTAATACTTTGACAGTTGTTTCATTGCCCTTTATGGCAAATCCACCTTCATTAACAGATTTAGCAGAATACTTTACTTTATCAACTGAAGTAAAATCTGTTCCTACTATCTTAACAATCTCAACCTTCCATGCAAAATATCCTCTTGAGGCTGCTGGCAATAATATGCTTGTTTCAAATATACCCGTTCCATTGCTTGAATACAATTTTCCATAATACTCATCATTAGAACCTCTGCCCTGAGTATTATCATAATACAGTAGTTCCTTCTTATCACTCTGGACATCATCAGCAAATATGCCATCCTGATTTCTGTCAATGTATATCTTTATTCTGTAATTGCCACTTGGTAAAGCTTCGCTTCCTCTGAATGTAACCTTGATATTACCATCAACATCATCAACCTTGGTTGTACCATCTAAACCATCAACTGAATACACAACCGGATTAGATAATTTACCATTATAATTAGTATATGTAGAACCAATAACCTCTCCAGGTTTCTTTATAAACTTTAACCGTATAGAAATCTTCTGTTCTCCCGGTTCTGAAACATCTGTATATGTCAGATTTCCGTTTGTTCCCTTATCAGCTAATATCTTAGTTATAAGATCATCCATTCTAAGCTTATACATATTAGTATCGATATCAGTTACTTTAGTGTCTCCAAAATACAGACCCTTATCAAATACTATTGGCATTCCTCTTAAAGTATAATCATATAACTTGTCATATACCTTATCAGTTATATCATTACCATTTAATTTTGCACCCTCAACATCTGAACCGACCCCTGAAATATAGGAACTGCCTTTGCTAAATACATTTCCAAGTACTTCTGTATTAAATGGTGTTACAGAATCTGATGTATTGAATTTATCTTTTCCATATGCCCCCATAATAATAAGGTCATACTCAGCCGCAAGGTCAACATTTTTACCAATTAACGCATTAGTTGAACAATGATCTATTACAATATTGTATGGAACTGTAAACTTATCCCCTGTACTATTTGTCTCTGTTGATAAACTGAACCATCTTCTTATATTCTTCTGATCTTCCATTGTACCTGTATATCTGTAATATCCAGCTGGCTCAACCTCTAATACCTTTATTGTGCTTATATTGGATGTATCAAAATCTCCTAAAATGTATCTGATAGCCTGAGAATATCTGAACGCATCTTCATCTCCTATTCCCAAAGCCTTTCTAGCATCTTCATAGTATGTTCCCTTATATGAGCCACCATTAAAATCACTAATCTTACCTATATCAGACTCTAACTCCTGCACAAGCGCATTAGGATTTTTTCTTGATAATGATGCTCTCCTTAAAGTCTGCTGTACACTATCTTCTGTACCATTATATCTTGGATATGAATAATTTCCATTAGCTCCATTATATTCACCCGCAGGTGCATATCCTTTATGACAGTCACTGAACATCGTAGAGCCAAATTCCATTTCAAAATTAGTTTTTTTTGGATCATCTGTACTTTGTTTAAGAAACAGTTTTAATGTATCATTTGATACATCAATCCACCCCCTGTTACCTTCATACATTCTATTATTATTTCCAACATATTTATATGCAAAATCCTTAACGAAATAATCTCCGTCTATTGCATCCATAAGCATACATATCTTACCAATATTAGTTGTAATTGCATTTTTCTCTGTTGAACAGTATACTACAGCTTTGCTGGCAGTTATATTTTCCATATATAAATGCAGTGCAACATCCGCCTTTAAATCATATGTACCTTTAGTCCAGTTATCTATCGAGGTAACTTCCTTCTTAGTTTTCTGCTTATACATTTGTAAGATATCATTATTAGTATATTTAGAAAAATAAACCAGTGAAGCAGAATCAATATCAGAGACTTTAACTTCTGATGCCTTGACATATTTAATATCAAGAGCACCATTCATCTTAGCACTATCAAATATAGAATAAGAAAAAATATCTCTTATTGGTTTATTAGTAGATGGATCCTTAATTAACTCACCAACATTTCCACTTGCATCCACAGTATAAAACTCTAACTGTAAATTATTAAGATTATACCCTATCTGTCTTGCTATAGTCGAATCCGAATCCATTACTGAATACAATTTATCAGTATCTTTAATTCTGAAATAAGCCTTTGCAATCTTTCCTCCTAATGTAGAGTTAATTGAAGATATATATTTATGTGCATAATCTTTTATATATTGTGTAAACTGCTTATCTTTATTTTCATCTTCAGTTGTAACATAGCCTCCCCACTGATTAAAATTAACAGTTCCAACCTTAGGCTGGTCTTTCACAATATCAGTCCACTTTATAACACCCTGATTATCTGCAACCAGTGAACCAAGAACATCGTACGATTCATCAGGTACAATTTCAAGCACAATCATATGATTTCCATCAGCAGAATATGTCTTGCCACCTATAGTTACCGATGATGCAGCCTCCGCATCCTCTGGTTTACGAGTAACAACAATAAGAAGTACCATCAAAGCAAAGACTACCACAGAGGCAATTGCTGGAAAAATATACTTTTTAAAACTGAATTTTTCTTTTTTCATCATTACTTACCTCCTGATATCTTAATAAAAATATGTATCTGAAATCTTACTCAGATCAGACTTATCACCCGCAACCGAACCTGTTGCCTTCAAAGTAACCTCTCCACCTGTTGCTTTCTGCAATGTAATATTGTCGCCGATTTTATTTCGCGCCATATACTCTCTTGTAACCGTTCGCACATTTTTCATTCGTTCAAGAGTTATTGAAACCTGAATTTCTGGATTAGTTGGAAGTGCCTCTATGATATGACCGTCTTTCAAAGTAAAATTAGATTTTGAAAGCTTCACATCAAACCCCTCAACATAGTCACACGCTTCACTCTTTTTAGAAAGTGTATCATCGGTATAATACAGTTTCTTTTCTGCTTTGTCGTAATAATAGCCCCATTTTATATGCTTAGGATTAGTGGGGTCTGAAGTATCAGAAACCGTCTTGGTATAGAATTTTACATATGCATCAGTCTTATCAATATATATCGTATCCGCTTCCAGAATACTTTTTGATATCTGGTTCAGTACTACATCAGCATCACTCTGTATCTGCGCCAGTGATGTCTGTTTGCTGTAGCTTTTGACAGACTGGGCAACAAGTAATACAAGTGCCGTAAGCACTATACTGGAAACTGCCATAGCAATCAATAATTCAACTAATGAAAAACCCTTATTGTTTCGCTTCATAATCTACTCCCGTTTACTAAACGCTTAATTCGTCGTTATTACCTTTCCGGTTGCATACCACAATTCAGAAGTATACTCTGTACCGGATGTCTTAATTATAAATGTGCCTGACTGTGCATCATCCTTATTAACATAATTATCAGACCTCACCTTAACAGCCTTGACCTGACCGTTATCTCTGGCATACTCAATAACCATTTCATCAGTTGAAAAATCTGCTTTAGCCGCAGACGGTGTTCCATTCTCATATGTAAATGAAATCCTTCCTGCACCACATCTATACGAATCTTTTTCAACATATTCTGATGAAGAATCCTTTTTCCACATCATTGAAATAACATAATCTCCGCCATCCTTTTTAATAACAACCTGCCAGTCACCTGCCTTAGACATTGTATTAGTCTTTAACTCACTGATTGTCGAATACAGATTCTTATTAAGCTTCTTGGCATTTCCTTTATATAAGACATTAATACCAATCATCGTAACAACCGTAACAACAGCAATTATTGCCATAACAACAAGAAGTTCCAATAAAGAAAATCCATGGTTATTTAATTGTCTCTTCTTTTCACACACTATCTTCCCCATCTCACATCTCCATATGAATTTCATTATTACTCTGTTGTTGCTGTTGAATAGGCCTCTTCTTCTTCGTATTTTCTCCACTTGTCAACTCTGACCATATCCCTGTAAGTCATCTTGTCAACAGTTAAAGTACCACTTGTAGTAGTTGTCTTTGAATTATAGAATCTGAAAATATGACCAATATCATATCCATTACGCAATGTTCCGTCTGTTTCATTTGCAGAAGCCATCCAGCCTTCCATTGCTGTCTTAAATGATGTCTCAGTATATCCATTGCTTACTGTGCAGCCACTTTCTACAGTTACCTTTCCTTTAGCGAGGATAACGCCACTAAAATCTACATCTACATCCACATTGCCCGTACACACTACAAGACCACTTGCAAAACCAACTGTGCTGATTTTTAATGTTTCTGTTGGATCAGCACTGTTAAGCTTATACACTGCATAATGGCTTCCATCAGTAAATCTAGGATAAGAATAAGTTGGTCCTGCTCCACTTCTTAATAATTCTTCAATGCCTTCTTCATTAATAATGTTACCAAATACATCACCTAAAGTATAATTACTAAGATTAATTGAATTATACTTAGCTGGATTCCTTGAACTTAAATCATTCTGTAAATCAGCCCTGCTTGTATACCATCCTGATTCCTCATCACTCTTTAACGGATTAGCAAGAATCTTGTTAAGTACATCATATCTTAAAGCCCTGTCTGTACTTGCAGCTTTAATCTTTAACTCTGCTGCAGACAATGTAGAACCTGACGAACTTGTAATCTGTGAAAATGCTCCCGGTGTATTAATAGACACACCTGTAATGCTTGAATTAGTAAGTCCTTTAAATGAATCCTTTGCTGCAATAATCTGCTTTCTTAATTTTCTGGCATTATCCTTGTAATCATCACTCTTTCCTGAGATATATGATTCAAATTCAGTCTCATCCAAAATAAGATTAGCATACTGGTTTCTGGCATAGTCATCCTTGAACTTAAAGTAATAATAAGTTTTTGAATTAGCTCTTATATTAGCATCAGTGATAAGATGTGTTGTACTATCTGTTTCAAGAGTACTTTCATCTACAAGATTACCGTCTATATCAAAATAAGCATTTCTGCTCTCGTACTTTTCACTGGCAAGCAGATCATATGCAAAAAAATTATTTTCATTAATATCACATGTAAATTTTACTCCGCTTGATGAGCTGTCATTAAGTGCTGATGGATTCTTTGAACCATTTGTAAGAAGCTTGACTGGTATCATATATATTGCCTGACTAATATTAACCGCTGAAGATTCACCCGTTGCATATGCACGGTCATCAGAAAACTTAATATAAGCACGACCTGCAACATATAACTGACCAAGTGAGCCAAATGTAATATGCGAATTAAGCCCGTTTACAATAATAGCACTACTGTAATTAGGTCTCTGCTTTGCAAGATTTCCTTCCTCATAACCAAATCCAAAGAAAGAACCATTAATATTGACTTCAGAATTTTCTCCATCCACAGTAAGGTCATCCTGAAGATTAAATGATGCAGCATTTGAATTAATTGTAACTCCATCAGAAACATTGATATTTTTTGCCCATAAAGAAGTATTGTTTACCGAAAGTCCTGAATTATTATCAGCTTCAATATTTCCACCACATACAAAATAACCACCACCCATTGTAAGACTGGCACCCTCATTAATCGTAAGCGCTGTTCCTTTAGCGGATGCTCCAGTTCCTGCATATGCACTTCCACTGATAGTTGCTGAAACATTTTTCGGTAAAATAATTCCACCATTACCTACAAGAGAATAATCAGCGAAACATAATGTTCCAACTTTATCATCATTCTTAAAATCAATCTCAATATCAGGCATACCTACTGCACCATTGAAAGTGATATAAGAATAATTTCCACTGTTATCAAGATATTTAACTACACAGTCATAAAAACCGATTGCATATGAATAGAGAGGTGAAACGCCTGATACATCAAATGTAATCTTAGTTACCTTCTCAACAGAAAGCTTTGTATTATCTTCAATATAATTATTAAGAGTATCCACAAAAGAAGTATATATCTTCTTTTCATCAGCCTTAGTATCATCCGCATTCCAATTAGCAATAGTAAATGAGCCTGCTGGTTGTCCAAGATAAAAGGCTATTTTAGCATCTGAACTAGGTACCCCTTCAAATAACTGCATTTTATTAAGTAAATCCTTAGTATACTTCTGTCGCATCTGCTGATTAGCTTCTTTGTTATTAATAGTTGTTCCTGTAGAATTAGTACTATATAACTTAGTAAGTTCTTCTTCATATGCAGTATTAAAACATTCAACAGAAATAACGCCAAGCGCAGCCCTGACTTCATCAACAGCTTGTTCTGCTGTATAAAAAGATTTTGTAGACTGACTTGAAGCCATCTTCATTCTGAGATTTATCATTGTTGTTGTTGTAATAAGTGTAGATAATATCAGTACGAATGATGTCATCAACAGTACTATTACAATAGTAGAACCAGAATTATTCTTTTTACCTTTAAATAATACTTTTCCCATATGCTATCCTCACTCTTTTACTGACTAATCTTCCTTGGTTGTAGTAAGTGTTGTTATCTTCTCTGCTGTCGGCTCAGTATTACTGTCAACAATATCATCAATCTCATCCTTGACATCTCTCCAAAGCCATACATCCACAGTCATCTGATATAATACATCCTTATTGTTAATGTGCTTTGTAAGAGCACTGTTAATTTCTCCCCATTTTTCTATATTAGAATAAACAGTCACCGGAGTTGTACCATTCGCACTTGAAATAGCCTTAGCACCATTAATATAAACATTAGAAATATTCGTTCCCATTTTCTTATAAACAGGACTTCCAACAACTGTTGATGTATCGACTACCTTCTCCATCTCGAACAGATATACATCAACATCCTTAATCACATGATCTGCGCTTGTCAGGGAATATGTTGAAGGATAATCATAGTTAATATTAATTCTCTCTGTTGCAACCGAACCAGATGTCATTTCTGCTTCTGTAACTGAATCAGTATAAGATTTACCACTCACAGCTTCACCCTGATATGGAGTATAGAATATGTACATATTCTTTGCATTATCTTTAATTTTACCAGATATTGTATATACTGCTGATGTACCTGAACCGGTAACATGTGCAGGGAATTCCCATGTTACCATATCCATTGAACGAGCCGTATAATCCGGATACTTGCCCGCTTCTTTTATATACTTATATGTAACATTAACTGAAATATCCTGTGTGAAATGATTAGAACTCTTCTCTTTAATAGATATAGTAACATCTATAGTCTTAGAAATATCCGTCCTGCTGACTGCTGTCTTATTCAAATCGGAAAAATATTTAATCGCTTCTGTATCTGCTGAATCGTCTCTGTATACATAACTGTTACTTGCTGTAATATCTGCATATACAGAAAGACCAGCCGAATTGATATCGTTATTAGTTTTTTTATTGCCAGCCGCAGCATTCGCATTAGAATTATAAGGATTGCTGTTAAATTTTGTTCTTATAAAATACTTTTCACCATCAACACCTGTAAAATACTGCTGCCCTTTATCTGCTACAAGATATGTATTATTGCTTGTTCCAAGTGTCTGGTAATTATATTTGCCATTTCCATCAGCAAGATTATCCAGAGAAACAATTCTCGCCTCCTCAACAATATTATTAATTGCTGTATTGGCATTCTCTGTTCTTCTTGCCTTCGCATTAATTCTGGCTGCATTAGAAAATGTACTTAAAACCGGCAGAGATATGATTGCAAGAATAACAATTGCAACGAGAACTTCCACCAGTGAAAATCCCGAATTATTCAATTTCCCTTTCCTAATGAATAAACTCATATCCCTCTCCCTTTATGTTCATTAATTAGTTAGTTGTAAGACTTCCTGATGAGAAAATATTTTCTGTTCCTGTCTTACTGTTAAATTTAGGCTCTGAGAACTTTCTGTCTCCACCCTCTATTGAATAGAGTGAAATAACAGCAGTTCCTGATACCGTACCGGTACTTTCACCATACGAAGCAGCTAATGAATCAATAGTACATTTGCTTGCATAAGTATTTATATACTTAATAAAATGCTTCCATTGTTCATAGTTTCCTTCATAAGTAATATTAATTGATGTCTTATATCCAACATAACTTGATGAATATGTACTTGTACCATTAGTATTACTTGAAGCAATCTGACCAAACTTATATATAGATGTCTTAGGCGATAAAGCTAAACTCTTTACCCATGTTCCAGTTACATCTTCTGTCTTATTAAAGAATTCAATTGTGTTTGGCTGTGAACTTCCAGAATCATACTTATCCATAAGTACAGCATATGCCTTTGATAATTTGTCTGTATCTGTAATATACTTCTGTTTATTATTATTCTTTTCTTTCAAATCCTTCTTAGTAACTTCGAGATTTGCCTTCTTTGTCGATAAAGTATCAACCTGTGATGACAAATTAGAATAACCAAAGAAGTAAGCAAGTGCCATAATAAGGACTGCCATAACTACTATCAATAATTTCTTATCTCTTTCTGAGATTTTTAACATTCCCTTTAACTTATCTTTATCCATCTGTCACCCCTCCTACTTAGCTGTTTTAGTTGATGCCTTAGTTTCCTGTGCTGAATCAGTAGTTCCACCTACAAATGTGCATGATAACGAGAATGTAGCCTGTGAAATTCCAAGACTATCTTTGCTCTCACTGATTGTAGGAACATCAACATTAAGAATAGCTGGATTCTTCTGCAGCTGCTGGATAAGTAAAGCAACAGATGCCTTGCTTCCTGCTTTTCCTGAAATTGATACTGCACCAGAACTTATCGTAAAACCTGATATAACTACATCACTTGGTACATTCTTTTCAAGATAATCAACAAAATCCTGCAATGAATCATCGCTGTCTGCTGTAAGTGCTGCAAATGCAGCTACATCATTATATTTATCTTTAACATTGTAGTATGAATTAACAACATCATTAATCGTACTCAATCCCTTAATATCTTTGTTAAGAGAACCTATCTGTGCATTAAGTGCAACAATCTGGACAAGAGGTATAACTACAAGAAGCGCTGATACAGCTATTGCGCCAAAAAATCCTATAATAATAGATTTGGTGTTTTCCTTCTTAGAACCAGCTTCCTGCATCTTTCTAGGAACGAAATCAACAGGATCAACTACTGCACCTAAGTTAGTAACATAACTTGTAAGAGTTGCCTCTTCTACATAAGCCTTCTTATCAAGAACAATACCTTTAAGTGCCTCAACCTTAGTGATTGGCATATTCAACTCATTAGAAAGAAGTGTTGCAAATCCCTTGATTGTTGTTGAATGTCCGATAAGGTAAGCCTTCTGGATTGAAACCCTGTTTCTTGAAACATAATAGTCAATTACTCGGTTAATGTTACTTGCCATATATCTTAATGACTCAGTAACCTCGTCACCATCAAATCTTGAATGGAGAAGTGTCTCATTCTGAAGCTTTGTTGTAGCAGCATCATACTTAAGTCCATACTTATCCATAACCGCATTTACAAGCATTGACTTTCCATAAGGGACCATACGCTGTAACTGTAATACATTTTCCTTGAATATATTGATTACAGTACCATCATTTTCTACCTGAATAACAAGACTGACTTCTTCACCAATCTGCTGTTTCATAATCTGATATGTACTGTTACCTGCATAATCGACAAATGCGACTTTAAGTCCCAACGCCTTAGCAAGGTCATAATATGATTCAACAACTTCTGAAGGAACAGCTGCAACCATAATCTTTAACTTCTTCTGTCCCTGATCTTCTATTTCCTGAAGAACTGTGTGCTGGATAATATATTCATCCATATTAACAGGGAAATACTCAGTTGCATTAGCCTGAACAATTTTTTCTATTTTATTAGCTTTAACATTAGGAATAAGGACTTCCTTAGTAGCAAGTCTTGGAGAACTGATAGAAAATGCAACACTGTTAGAATTAAATCTGTGTTCAACAAGCACTCCCTTAATTGCTTTTGAAAGTGTATCAATATCTATAAGAATACCATCCTCATAGCACCCTTCCGGTGCAGGAATAGTAACAGTCTTATGAACAGTACTGTTCTTTCCCGATTTAGTGATTTCACATATCTTAATATACTCGTTATTAATAACGATACTTACTAATTTGCCTTTGGCTTTAACTGCAGCCATAAATCCTCCTATCCAGCTCCCCACATAATAAGCTAATCAATCTAGTTTAATATATATAAATTTCTGTATCAATCATTGGTATCTTAACAATTAAAATCCCATTAATGACAGATAACAGTTAATTATATTCGTACCAAAAAGCATGGCTATCGTAAGCCCTGCACACAAATATGGTCCAAATGCAAGCACATGCTCTGCATCCGTAACCTTCATACGGATGGAATGAATGACTGCACCTAAGATGCAGCCAATCAGAAATGCCAGGATTATGCACTTCCATCCTAAGAATAATCCTGCAAACGCCATCAGCTTAATGTCTCCACCGCCAAATGCGTCAATACCTTTAATTGCCCGTCCAATAAATAAGCAGACAAGCATAAATCCACTTATAACACAAAACCCTATTAGGTAATCTAATAGGTTCTTGTGATCTAATATTATTCTTATAACTCCCAGCACACCAATTGCCACATTTAGTGAAAATGGTATTTCGAAAGTTCTCCAGTCTATGACTGAAATAACAAGAAATATCGAAAACGCAAAACACATAAGTATACTTACCAGATTAAATCCATGTACCAAGAAGACTATCACATACATTATTCCATTGGTCGCTTCAATGATTGGATACTGTGGTGATATCTTTGCTTTACAATGTCTGCATTTTCCGCCTAATATTATGTAGCTCACCAGTGGTATGAGATCATACCACTGGATTTTCTCGCCACATGTCATACAATGCGAATGTTCTGTAGCTATATTCTCTTTTAAAGGTAATCTGTAAATCAGTACGTTCAAAAAACTTCCGAATACGGTACCGTATAGAAAGATAATGAAGTACAGTAATATTTCGTATTGCATAATTATTAGGTCCTTAGGTTTTTGTTAAATATGTAATGTTGATTAGATTACTCTGCAACCATATCAATCTTTGACTTTGTCTTTGTACTATCAACGCCTACAACTTCTACTTTTACTTTTCCGTCAGCAGTAATTGTAATTGTTATTGGGCTTGAACCACATGCTTTTGACTTCAATTTTGCAGAAAGCACTCCATCATCACTTAACTCTGTCTGTAATTTAGCATTAAATGTTGTAGCTGCACCTGATGAAGCATCTGCTGTAAGAGTTCCACCGCTTAATGTTCCCTTATATCCTGTTCCTAAATCTGCATTAACACTTTCAACTGAAAGTGCTGTAGTAACACAACCTCTAACTGAATCAAGTGTCTGAAGATCTGTTGATTCTCTTGATTTTTCAACATTTCTGATAAGTGTTGGTGCAAGTACACCTACAAGTACTGCCATAATTGCGATAACTACGATAAGTTCTACTAAAGAAAATCCTTTATTATTTAATTTTTTTGTTTTTTGTTTTTTGTTCATCGTCATACTCCTTATTCTGCAACCATATCAATCTTTGATTTTGTATTTGCTGATGTAACTCCAGCCACTTCAACCTTAACCTTACCATCTTCTGATATTGTAATTGTTATTGTATCAGCTCCTGTGTTTTTGCAAACCTTAGATTTAAGCTTTGCATTTAAAACACCATCATCACTCAATTCTGTTTGCAACTTTGTTGTGAAATCAGATGTTGCCCCACCTGAAGATTTTGAAAGGGAACCATTCTTTAATGTACCAACAAATCCTGTTCCTAACTCTGCATTTATGCTTTCAACTGAAAGTGCTGTAGTAACGCACCCTCTAACTGAATCAAGTGTCTGAAGATCTGTTGATTCTCTAGATTTTTCTACATTTCTGATAAGAGTTGGAGCAAGTACACCTACAAGTACTGCCATAATTGCGATAACAACAATAAGTTCTACTAAAGAGAAACCTTTGTTACCTAACTTTTTCTGTGTTTTTTTCATGTTTCATATCTCCCTTTTTGAAAATATTTATATAAATCTGCCATCATAAGCGACATGCATGGCAAATCATATACTTAATTAAGCGCTTCCTAATGTATTGTATAACTGAATCATCGGCTGATAGATTGCCATGATAAGCAGTACAACTACGAATGCCATAAGTACAATTATTACCGGCTCCATAAGTGATGTGAGTGTCTGTGTCTGAACTTCTACTTCTTCCTCATAATATGTAGCCGAATTAGTAAGCATTTCCTCTACATTACCAGTCTCTTCACCGATGCCAACCATATGCACAACCATTGCTGGAAATAATCCCGTTGCTTTTAACTGGTTTGAAAGAGGAAGTCCAAGTGAAACTCCATTCTTAACCTTTTCTAAGCCATCATAAAATAACACATTCTTCATAGTTGAAGCCGATATCTCAAGTGCATCAATCATTGGCATACCTGCCTGAAGGAGTGTGCTCATTGTTCTTGCAAATGAAGCACAAGCTGACTTAGTCTGTAATAATCCAAATACTGGTATCTTAAGCTTAAGCTTATCAAGGTTATGTCTTCCATTATCGGTTTTCTTATACATTTGAACACCTACAACTATTCCAACCACAACAATTATGTATATATACCAGTAATTCTTTAAACTGTTACTCATAGCAAGAATTGCTTTTGTCGTAACTGGAAGTTCACTGTCAAGATCTTCGAACATTGTCATAAAGCTTGGAATAACAAATGTAAGCATTACAATTACTACACCAATCATTACACATATAAGCACTATAGGATACATCATTGCTTTCTTAACAATTCCATTAAGCTTGGCATCCTTTTCAAACTGTATAGCCATTCGTGTAAGAGAATTCTCCAAACTACCTGATGCCTCACCAGCTCTTACCATATCAATAAGAATACTTGGGAATGCATCATTCTGTCTCATAGAATCAGATAAGTTCTCACCTTTTTCTACATTAGACTGTGTATTAACAATTGCTTCTTTTAATTTTTTATTCTCTGTCTGTTCTGCAAGCATCTCCAACGCATTGATAACACTTACACCAGCCTTCAATATACTTGCAAACTGTCTACAGAATACACTCATGTCTCTTGCAGGTATCTTTTTCCCTTTAAATATAGGAATATTAACATCTTTATCAAGTGCTCCCTGCTTACCGATTGATACTGGAACCAATCCTTGTTCTTTAATCTTTCTGGCAGCTTCTTCCCGGCTTTCAGCCTCAACTGAGCCTTTAACATCTTTTCCCGCGGCGCTAACCGCTTTGTATGAAAAACTCTCCATACCTCTCTCCTCATCATTACTTGGATTTATATCCTGAATTGTGCTATTAGTATAACACATTCATAATTTGTTCACAATATTTTTACCAAAATAAACAAAAAATAATATGTCTATTTATAGTACTTTATATCTATATCATGCATTCTTATTAAACACTACATACCAAAAGGGGGATTTTTGTACAAAGTGCATTATAGATTATATTAGTCATGACAAACAAACTCACTGACTCTGTCTTTTCTTATCTTTCTGATATTCTTTTCCTCTTTTATGTAATACCATTGTCCTTTCTGTGCTATGTTTTTGCATTCTATGTTAAGATATGACTTTCTTGTATCAGTGAATATGTCAACATATTTATTCATTTTCTTATTAACTGGTTCTAAATATGTAAAATATGATAAGCAGCTTAATAAAAACATGTAAATAAATACTTCACTTATTTTACTTTTCCCTATGTATGTCATCCACATTGAAACAGTTAATGCAACCGCCGGTACATAATATATAATATTTATTATTACTCTTGCCTTGTTATTTTTAATTTTGTTATATATATAATCTTCAGTATTCATCTCACAATACGCAAGCACTTGCAAAACAACAATTAATGCAATATTTATACTCATAGATATTACACTATTAACCCCTGCGGCACATAATATAGTCGCAACAATCGCAAATAAAACAATTGGTACAACCATGTCAATCAAAGGTTTAAAAAATAGATATATTCTTTTAAACAAACTAAACCTTTCCGTTAATATCCATTCTTTCTTCGGCAAGCACTCTCCATTTGATATTTTAGCTATCATAGTAATAACCGAAATAACTGCGCCAATAACACCTGTAATAATATTTATATCATCCATATAATCTATCTCCTTTTTCCTTATCAGTCTATTTATGTATTTATATCGGCACATTTTCAAATATCTGACATAAAAAAACAACATCAGCAGTTTTCTTGCAGATGTTGCTTAATATCATTTTTTATTATGCCATTTGTTATGTCCGCTTTGTTTTTATAGGTGTTTCTCTAAGTATATTATTGCTGATTGCCTGCCATCTCATGTGATACCTATATGTAGTCGCATCCGCAATCTGTTTATAGGTACTTTTTTCCAAAAATCATGCCTCTCACACGCATTTTTCTCTATATTTACTTATAAAAAGCTTCCTCGTGTCTGCCTTATAGGTTATTTCCAATGATTTTATGCTATTCCACCTGAATTATGCCTATAAAAACAACGGTAATCACTTTTCTTATAGGTGCAAGCTTAATTAGTCGGCTTCCAGCTCGCCAAAAAAACGAAATCCCCACTATAAAAACCCATTGTTATCTAAATTCATAAATACTATCTGCTTGTGTTATTGCTATATTCATGCCGACTCATTCTTCTGGGCACTTATATCCTGCATTAATCATGTCAGCTTTCAACTTTTCCACACTTATTCCAAGCTTTTGCGCCCCTTTTTCCATGCTTATGCTCTTATCTTCCACAAGGGAATATATCATCTTGTTTCTTCCTTCTTCCCGGCCTTCTTCTCGACCTTCTTCCCGGCCTTTTCTTTCGCCTTCTTCTCTTACTCCCTCTATATAATCCTTTTCATCAAATTCTGTCAGAAGCATATCCGTCACCTCCGCTTTGTTTTTTATAAGTGTTTCTCTAAGTATATTATTGCTGATTGCCTCTTCTATTGCAAGTGAAACTGCTTCGGTGAATATTTCTTTTTTGCTTTTTTCAATACTATTCTGACTATATTTCTTCGCTAAATCAGCAGTTTTACCTCTTATCATGGCTATAAGCTTTGAATACTCCATCAATTTCTGGCATTTGTTCATTATCTCTTTATTGCAGCCATAATTAATGTTAAGCAGCAGTACTTCCACATCCAGACACGGCTTCTGATTTTGGTTAGCTTCATTTCTAACAAATAAATCCGCAAGCCTCTGCACGCTCTTTTCCGTTTCATCTTTTTCACCATTATAAAACACCACATATCTTGGAAAAGGCAGTTTTACTTCTGTCTCATTGTATATTCTTAAGGAATTTCTTTCAATATAGCCCTTGTAAAGCTCTGCAAAATAGATAAGTCCTCTTATCGGCATATTTTTATTAACACTGCTTTGATGTTCATATAGATTTAATTCACTATCAATAACGAAAGCTATGTCATTCTTATACCCGACATATATAACATCTTCTATTGTGTTCACCGTTATAAGTTTTTCGTCTGTATGCTCTGTGTTGTTCAACGCATTGTACAGACTCAGCAGATCCTTTTTCTCTTCAAATACCTTTCGAAACAATGCATCCTTGAATTTTCTGTTAATCTCTACCCCCATTTAGCTTCCTCCTATATTACAATTTGTCAAATCATAATATATAAATCCGCTCAACGCAAACAGCATTTATGTCACATTCGGTAGAGTTTATGTCGTATTCGGCAGCTTTCATGTCGCATTCGGTCGTTTTCTCGTCATATTTGCAGTTTTTTATTTTTTATATGCACATCATGAAATTTCTTTTACTTCCAGCCTTTCCCCGCCAATCCAAGGAACATAAACATATACGGCGTCGTATAAAACATTGTATTTCCAGTAAACGCGCATACTGCATACGCTATCACGCACCCCGCCGCCGCTATTGTTGTAAGTGTCAGCTTCTTAATCCCTTTCAGCTGGCACACAAGCATTGTAATAAGCGAAGCCAGATAAAACAGCAATCCCGGAATCCCAAGAAATACCATATGCTGTATATATTCATTAGCTGGTCTGTCTGTCCACGGAAGCATTGCGTCGGAATACTTATCATTAAGCTGTTCTGGTCCGTATCCTACAACCGGACTTTCTGGAATCATTTTAAAGCATGCCTTCCATAATACCATTCTTCCTGTTCCTGCCGATTCCATATCATCAGCCTCCGTAATAATGGAACGTGTATCATGTGCAAGTTTCCTTAAATCTCTGCCAACATTTTCTCCTGCGCTTGATGGAATCATATCCGCCATACTCATGATGCTAAGTACAATAAGTACAGCCAGTGGTATAATAATGCATTTATTCCTGTGTGTACTGATTGCATATATAATGCACACACATACAACGCCTGCAACCGTTCCCAGATATCCGCCAAATGTATTATTAACAAGCAGACAGAATAACTGGAATGTCATTCCGGCAGCACACAATATTTTCAGCTTAATATTTTCTTCCATAAGATATAATCCGGTCATTACAAGCACTGACATATTAAGGTAGTATCCCATATGGTTAAACTGATTAAACACTGTCGCTCTCTGTGACCTGAACACTTTATCAAGAATTCCATAATCCTGTAACAACAGACATATTCCAAGTATCACAGACACTACAGCATATGAAGCAAATACATTTTTTCTTCGTTTTTCATTCTTTATGATATGCGCACACATATATACTGCCGCATAATAAAAATATGTAAGCAGCCCGTCATATCTGTACCATGTTCCAAAAAAAGATGTATGTATATCCTTTGAACACAATGTACAGATTCCACTCCATATAAGAAGCACTATAAAAAAGATATTCCACGGCTCTTTCTTGAAAAAATCCGCAAAGCTTTGTTTTATAGAGCCTTTATTCCACAATATCAGCCCCAGACCATACACAATAACAAACTGAATTGTCAACAGCCCCATGAACATAACTGTAACCTGGTACTTCGACAGCATATGAAAACGGTACACATACCCTTCAACATTTTTCCCAGCCCACATTGCATGAGTTATTATAGATGGAAGTGGCAGCGCACTCCATAGTACAAGAAGCACTGCTGCCACCTTTTCAAAAGGCTCTCTTCCGAGAACCTCATATATTTCTTTAATGCTTTTACATTCTTTTAATTTTGCAAACATTTCTCTCCCCTACTCACATATCACATCCGCATATTAGAAGAACTGATTAACTCTCTTGGTAACATAATTAACATCCTGAGCATAACTTACCGCATTCTCAGCATCTATCACACCCTTATTATACAAATCAAGAAGTGCATCATCCATAGATATCATTCCGTCTTTTCTTCCTGTCTGTAAAACACTTGTAATCTGATATGTCTTAGCCTCACGGATAAGATTCTTTATAGGAATGGTTCCATGCATTACTTCAAATGCAGCTACCCTTCCTCTTCTGTCAGCCGTCGGTATAAGCTGCTGTGAAATAACAGCTTCAAGAACAACTGCAAGCTGGATTCTTATCTGCTGCTGCTGGTGTGGCGGAAATACATCAATAATTCTGTCAATAGTTGCCGCTGCGCCAATTGTATGAAGTGTTGAAAATACAAGGTGTCCTGTCTCAGCCGCAGTTATGGCTGTTGATATTGTCTCAAGATCTCTCATTTCTCCAACAAGAATAACATCAGGATCTTCTCGGAGCGCTGCCCTTAATGCATCTGCATAAGAACGTGTATCAAGCCCGATTTCCCTTTGGTTAATCATGGCTTTTCTATGACTGTGAAGATACTCTATAGGATCCTCCAGTGTTATTACATGTGCATTGCGGTTATCATTAATCCTGTCAATCAGTGAAGCAAGTGTTGTAGACTTACCTGAACCCGTAGGACCTGTTACAAGCACAAGCCCTCTCTTCTTGGAATGCAGGTCAATAACTGACTTAGGTACACCAAGACTTTCAGGGGAAGGGATTTCTGTTCCAACAATTCTCATTGCACAGGCAACAGAACCTCTCTGCCTGAACACATTAACTCTGTATCTGCCTATATTCGGAATCGAGAATGAGAAATCCAGTTCTCCTCTGTCCTTAAACATATTTTCCTGTCTCTCATCCATAATATCAAGAATAAGCTTTTCACAATCTGCCGGAGTAAGCCTTGGATATTCAAGATCAACAAGGTCTCCATTAATTCTGACTCTTGGTGGCAGTCCGACTGTAACATGTACATCACTTGCCTTTTTTTCTTTTGCTATCGTAAGCAGCTGCTCTACTGTAAACATAATACAACCCCCATCACGCAGCCATTAATCAATCTGCTCTAATTCTATTTCAACAATTTCATTATCATCTGACCTGCCGGCTGATAATCCGGATGCCAAAGATGATGCTGGTGCTGCCGGCTTCTTAACTGCTCCGGCATTGGCATTCTTTGCATTAGGCTGTGAATCATCTTCCTCTGCCTCATAAGTAGCCTTAACCATCTCAGCAATTGTTGTAACGCCTTCCTTAACAGCATTGGTTGCCGCCATCTTAAGTGTATTCATTCCCTCACTGATTGCCTGATTCTTAATATCCTCTGCATCAGCATGTTTAGAAATAAGTCTCTTAATAGAAGGTGTTATCTTCATTATCTCATAGATACCAAGTCGTCCATAGTAACCCGTTCCATTACAAAGCTTACATCCACATGGTTCATATACTGTAAATGGTTCATCCGGATTAAGGCCTAACATTTCTTTCTCTGCTGCACTTGCCTCTTTAGGCATCTTGCAGTCACACAGCTTTCTTACAAGTCGCTGGGCAATAATACCAACAAGCGAATCAGCTATAAGGTAAGATTCTATTCCCATATCTTCAAGACGGGCAACAGAACTTGCTGTACTGTTAGTATGTAATGTACTAACAACCAGATGTCCGGTAATAGAAGCTCTTACTGCAATCTCAGCTGTTTCACCATCTCGGATCTCACCAATCATAATGATATCCGGATCCTGTCTAAGGATTGATCTTAAGGCAGTTGCAAATGTAAGGTTAGCCTTATTATTAACCTGTACCTGATTGATACCATCAATATTAGCCTCGACAGGATCTTCAACTGTGATAATATTAACATCTTCTGTATTCAGTTCACTTAAAGCTGTGTAAAGTGTCGTAGACTTACCAGATCCTGTAGGTCCTGTTACAAGAATAATTCCATGTGGGTTCTTTAAGATATCATCAAATACCTTAAGGTCAGCCGGTGTAAGTCCAAGCTTGGATTTATCAATGTTAAACCCTTCTTTGGACGCAATTCTCATAACGCATTTCTCGCCATATACAGTAGGAAGATTAGATACACGGATATCATACTCTCTTCCGTCTACATTAAGAGTAATACGGCCATCCTGTGGCTTTCTCTTTTCAGAAATATCCATACCTGACATAATCTTAATACGGGTTGTGATAGCACCAAGAAGCGTATTATCATAATCAATAATTTCACGGAGATTACCATCAATTCTGTACCTTACACGAATACTCTTCTCCATTGGCTCTATATGTATATCGGAAGCTCTCTGTCTTACCGCCTGCTCTATAACACTGTTAATAAGCTGAACAATAGGCGCATTCTCAATTTCTTCTCTTCTTGCCTTATCTTCCTTAGTCTCTTCCTTGAATACGTCCCCCTGTTCCTTCTTATAAAGGTCAACAATACTCTGTGCCTGCTTCTGTCCAAATGCTTTATCAAAGAAAGCATTAATATCAGACGCATTAGCAAGAACAGGAACTACCTGCTTGCCTGTAACAATATTAATATCATCCATGGCAAGAATATTAGTAGGATCAGCCATAGCAACTCTTATTGCTCCCGGATTATCAGGTGCATCGCCAAGAGGAACAAGCGTATACTTTCTCATAATATTTTCATCAAGCATAGAAAGTACATCTTCGCTGACATCTGTTTCTCTCATATCAACAAAATCTATTCCAAGACTGTCGCAAAGTGCTTCATTAATATCCCTCTGTGTTGCATATCCAAGTGCAATAACCATTTCACCAAGCATCTTGCCCTGCTCTCTCTGTCTTGAAAGCGCAGTCTGTAACTGATTCTCATCAATTATGCCTTTTTTAACAAGTACGTCTCCCAAACGTATTTTCTTTCTATAATTCACCCTTCAACCTCTTTCCGCAGGTCAACTCCCCCTGCTTTGACCAATTTTACTAAATTATATCACATAAACAGATATTTACAAAATAGTATTTTTATTTTATCTCATTAATCGAATAACTGTTACTTTTACTTCCGACACATTCCTCATACAGCTTTTCATAATTGTCACTGCATACATATCTTTTATTCTCGTTATCATGGTTCATGTCAAATGTTCCATCCACATTAATATAAGTATTGCTGTATGAAAAAGCAAAATATACCGTTCTGCTGTCTTCTGAATCTGATATAACTGCTGATGCAAATACATATATATAATTGTTAACATCCGTCTGTTTTCCGTTTCCTGAAAGGAAATAAACACCCGTCACCTTGCTGTCTGTACATGTTTCATTATTCACATGATAAAGAAATGATGCATCCTTTGTTGCTTTATAAAGCATATGGAAAGTATTGGAAGATGTTTCAGAAGCAATTGTTTCCAGAACCTCTTTTTTCACCTGTTCCACTATTTTCTTATCAACCTGTGATACATCCGTTGTAAAGCCAGGAAGCCTGTCCGCATTATAAGACTGTTCCACATTATCAGCAAGGAATCCATGTCTTGCTATATCCTCATAGGAAGCCGTACATGTAACCTTTACCGATTCTCCAAAACTGATACCGCTGTCTTTATCTGCCGTAAATGTAAGCCCTGAAAGATATTCATCATCCCAGTTATTAGTTATACTTACTGACGCTTCCGGACTGATTCCCGAAAACAACACATCAACTTTATCAAACAATTTAATTGCAGTTCCTTTCTGGATTCCCGCAGCTTTTATCTTTTTATTGCCACTTCCCATATTAACACCTGCAGCATCCTCATACTTTTTATCAATCTCAAGGCGTACCTTGTACTTATCACCATTAGATACATCCTCTGCCTCTGTTGATATATCTATAGAAGCAATCAGCATTTTAACATTGTATGCTTTATCCGAATCGGTACTTTTACCCATAAGTTCTTTATACAGGCTGTCCTTATTAAGAGTAAACACTGGTTTTGCATATCCGTTAGCGCCCTCATAGCTTATAGTTATATAATCCCACACATCAAACTGCTGTGAACGGATAAAAAGTGCAACTGCTATTACCGCTATAACTCCGGCTGCAGCGATAACCAGTCCTACGCGGCGTTTCTTAATTGTCCGTCCCATGAACTGGAACTCCTTCTTAATCTCCTTTTCAATTGCTTCGCCCTTATGCGAAAATTCCTTTAACTCCATCTCAACCTCCTATTGGTCTGGTTGCCTCTCTTAACATATCCTTTTCTTCACCCTCAAAATACGACTCAAGTGTCTTATATACTCTTTCCTGATACTTATTGAGCCGCTCAATATCCACAGCATCAAGATAATTTACATCAACAAGTTCTAAGTCTATCGGAACAACTGTAAGCATGTCAAACTTTAAAAATGTGCCATATTCATTGTCGAAGTCTTTCTGACATACAATCTCATTTTCAATTCTTATACCGAACCTGCCCTCAATATATACCCCCGGCTCATCAGATGTAACCATGCCCTCTTCAATAACTGCAAGGTCATTCTTGCCCGGATTGTGCTTCCATCGAAATCCGTTAGGACTCTCATGCACATTCAAAAGGTATCCTATGCCATGGCCTGTTCCGCAGCGGTAGTCCATTCCGACATTCCACAGTGGTGCTCTGGCAAGAATATCAAGACTGAAACCGTTACAGCCTTTTAAGAATTTTGCATTTGCCAGGCTTAACATGCCTTTAAGTGTAAGTGTGTAATACTTCTTCATCTCATCAGTCACAGTTCCAAGTGCTATTGTTCTTGTTATATCAGTTGTTCCACGCATATACTGCCCGCCTGAATCCACAAGCAGCATGCCTTCCGGCTTTAAAACAGCCGCATTGGTTTCATCTGCATGGTAATGCATCATCGCTGCATTTGCATTATATGCACTGATTGTGTCAAAACTTAGTTCAATGTAATCTTTTATATTGCTCCTTAAATTGTCAAGATATGCCGCTGCATCTGCCTCTGTTATATTACCTGATGCTACATTTTTCTTAAGCCAGAATATGAATTTTGTTACAGCCACGCCATCGTCAACATGTATGCTGTATAGATTCCTTATCTCTGTCTCATTCTTTATTGCCTTAAAAAGCATTGCAGGATTGTCAGACAGTACTGCTTCCACATCTCTTCCAGACTGTATAAGCTCATATATACGCATATTCACACGTCTCTTATCAATAAGTACTTTTCCATTCATTCTGGCAATGTCTCCATATATGCTGTCATATGGCAGCACCTTTACACATGCCTCTCCGAATTTTGCCAGTGTCTTATCATCAAACCTGTCCTTATCAGTATATATGTATGCTTCATCCTTAGTTATCACTGAATACGCCATAATAACAGGGTTGCACTCAACATCGCATCCCCTTATATTGAATGTCCAGCATATGTCGTCAAGCGTTGCCATAATATGTATATCAGCATTTTTATTATCCATGTACTTTCTTATTCTTGAAAGCTTGCTTATTATGCTTTCTCCTGAGTACTCTTCATCAAGATAAAATGCTTTGCTGTGTGGAAACTCTGCCCTGTTCTCATATATATTCTCAATTGCATCAAAATCATACAAACAGCCAGCTCCTGCTTTTTTACATATATCAGACAGCTCAATTCCTTCTTCAGCCGGCATGGTTCTTCCATCAAATCCCATGCTCATTCCATCTTTAACTATACTCTCACAGTACTGTGCCACATTCATAACGCCCGGAGCACCGACCCTCATCAGTGAAAAGCCTGTCCCTTCAATCTGCTTTTCAGCCTGCACGAAATATCTTCCGTCAGTGAAAAGCCTTGCATCATCCTGTGTTATAACAGCTGTTCCGGCAGAGCCTGTGAATCCGGTAATGAATTCTCTTTCCTTAAAATAATCTCCTGCATACTCCGATATATGGTAATCACCTGTTACGACTACATATATATCAACGCCTTCTGATTTCATGGTATCCCTTACTTTAGATAATCTGCCTGCTATTACCTTTGCATCTGTAATCTGCATTTCATGTCCTCCTGACTATATTATCATATAAGTTTCCGCTCAATAAGCACTTCTCTTAATTTACCAAGTGCCTTTTTCTCTATTCTGCTCACATAGCTTCTGCTTATTCCAAGCCTGTCAGCAAGTTCATTCTGTGTACATTCCTTTGCACCAAAAAGTCCATACCTGTATTTTAATATCTCTATCTCTCTTGATGCAAGCACCTTTTCTATATTACCATATATACACTTAATCTGCTCATAAAACATATAATCTTCCACAGCATCAGGCTGTTTCTTCTCCGAATCTTCTCCGATAATATCCTTAAGGCTTATCTCATTTCCCTCTTTGTCCTTTCCTATAGGCTCATTAAGAGACACTTCCCGTTCCTTCTTTTTATCCTGACGGAAAAGCATAAGAATCTCGTTGTCTATACATTTGGCAGCATATGTTGAGAATCTCACATTTCTTTCTATGTCAAATGAATCAACAGCCTTAATAAGTCCTATTGTTCCCACTGAAATAAGGTCTTCATTAATATAATCACGTTCAGTAGAGGTATATTTTTTGACTATATGTGCAACAAGACGCATGTTCTTTTCTATAAGAGCATTTCTGGCCACACTATCGCCTTCGCGTAATTTTATCAGCAATTCTTTCTCTTCCTGTGCCGATAATGGTTTTTCAAATGTTTTCAAAAAGGCACCCCTACACATTTTTATATATCATATGTGTAAAGGTGCCTTTAATTGCCTATCCAACTGTCTCTTTAATTTAACTGTTAACTTCTGTTTCTTCTTCCTGACGTCTTAAGATATCATACTTATCAAGCTGGATTCCCAAATCAATATAAAGGTTCTGCTTAGGATGTGGACAGCTCTCCATATCCTTACCATTCTCATCAACAATACGCTTAACTGTGACTTCTATATTCTGTCCGTCCGGCTTCATAACCTCAATTGTCTCTCCAACTGAGAACTTGTTACGTTGCTCAATATGGTAAAGTCCCTGCTCGTTAACATCTCCTACGATACCAAGATATGTGTATTCCCTGATATATGTGTTACTGTCATATATCTGTGTATTCTCATCCGGCTTTCCAAAGAAGAAACCTGTTGTATACTGTCTGTAAGTACATTTGCTTATCTCGCTCTTATAGAATGGGATTCTAGCCTTGTACTTCTCCGGGTCTTCTATAAAATCATCAATAGCAAGTCTGTAAGTTCTTGCAACAGTTGCAACATACAGTGCTGTCTTCATACGTCCTTCAATCTTAAATGAGTCAATACCTGAACTTACCATCTCTGGAATATGCTCTATCATACATAAATCCTTAGAGTTAAATATATATGTTCCTCTCTCATTCTCATATACAGGCATGAACTGTCCCGGTCTGTTCTCCTCAACAACAGCATATTTCCAACGGCATGGATGTGTACATGCTCCCCTGTTAGCATCTCTTCCTGCAAGGAAGCTTGATAACAGGCATCTTCCTGAATAAGATATACACATCGCTCCATGCATGAATGTTTCAATCTCCATCTCATCAGGAATATGCTCTCTTATCTCCTTAATCTCCTCAAGAGATAATTCTCTTGCTGAAACCACTCTCTTAGCGCCCTGATTCCACCAGAAATTATATGTCATATAGTTAGTATTATTAGCCTGTGTGCTTATATGTATATCAATATCAGGAAGTACTTCCTTTGCTATTGTAAACATTCCCGGGTCCGATATAATAAGCGCGTCAGGACCTACTTCCTTAAGTTCCTCAAAGTAAGCTCTTGCACCCTCAAGGTCATAGTTATGTGCCAGAATATTAGCTGTAACATATACCTTGACATTTCTTTCATGGGCAAACTTAACGCCCTCTTTCATATCTTCTATTGAAAAATTCTTAGCCTTAGCTCTTAATCCAAATGCTTCACCACCGATATATACGGCATCAGCACCGAATATTACTGCTATCTTTAAAACTTCAAGACTGCTTGCAGGTATAAGAAGTTCTGTCTCCCTGCCATTATACATATGTCCTGCCATATTATTCTCCTTTACTGCTTTACACTAAGTGTAATTCCATCTCCAATAGGAACAATTGATGTCACAAAATCCTTTGAATGAGTAAGCTCATACACATACTCTCTTATCCTTGTATGAATTGTTCTGTTCCTTCTTGTAACTGCATAACGGGATTCCACTAGTTCTCCCTCCTGCAGAATATTATCCGATATAAGAAGTCCGCCTTTTCTAAGGACTCTCTTAATATCAGGAAGATAATTAATATACTGTCCCTTGGCAGCATCCATGAATATGAAATCATATGGACCTTCCAGAGTCTTCAACACTTCCAGAGCATCTCCCTCTATAAGTGTTATAACATTCTCTTTTCCTGCCCTTTTAAAATTATTTCTTGCCACAGGTATTCTCTTATCATAATTCTCTATTGTAGTAATTGTGCATTTTTCCGGCATATTCTCACTCATAAGAATAGATGAGTAACCTACTGCTGTTCCAACTTCAAGAATCCTTTCAGGCTGTACAAGCTGTAACAGCACCTTCAGCAAATTACCCATCTCTTTTCTAATGATTGGGACTTCATCCGCAATCGCTTCTTTTTCAATTGTATTACATATATCAGAATTACCACAATCGAGAGAATTAATATAGGCAACTACTCTTTCATTGACTATCATATATTCCCCTTACAATTAAGTTATTCTTCCTCACTGTCTGACTGCGCCAGCACTTGCATAATCTCAGTAGGTGTCATTCCCGTGTTAAGCTCATAAGTTCCACCTACGAATTTATCCTTATAATCTGAGAACTGAATCTGAAAATATGCTATTGTCTTATCCTGTACAAGTCCCTTGTCATAAAGCATACCAGCAAGCTTCTTAGCCTGTATGCCTGTTGTTATAGTAACCTCAACTGTACGGGCATTATCCTGCGAATCAACTGACTGCTCATTGAATACCTTCTCACCAAATGAATATGCCTTACTTCCCATAAAAAAGATAAGATATATTCCCAAAACAATTATTAATACATTCAGTGATACTGATATCAGCATTCTGATTGATTTATTGCTCATAAAACCTGATTCTCCTCTTCCTTAATAAGCTACACTATATATGATTCACCCTAAAAAATCAAGGTCTATGTCAATTGCCTCCGCTATATCCTTATATATATCTCTCATAAATCTGCAAAATGTAATCTCTGTCATAAGATATCTGTTTACAATGTCCTGATTCCTCATGTCGGCATATTCCTTATTAAGATTCTCCATTGCTGCAAACATGTCTGGAACATTTTCTGAATTCTGTAATTCAAAATTCCTCATACGGAATTCATCCACCTGCCTCTTCAAGTCAGGCGTCCTGTTTATTTCAGACTGAAGTCTTCTGTATTCCCTATATTCTTCACTGTTAAGAATTTCATGTATAATCTCTTTCTTAAGTTCATCAATTCTACGCATGAAAAACACCTCTCCAACTGTCTGCAGTAATATCCGGCAACATATATTATATCTGTGCCTCCATAATGATTGGAAGTATCACAGGATTTCTCTTAATCTTCTTCCAGAGATACTCGCTCAAGTCATCTTTAATAATATTCTTAATCTTACTCCAGTCAGTAATATTCTTATCAAGACACTTTTCAACTGAATCAGATACAATTGCTCTTGCCTCATCAAGAAGCTCTTCAGCCTCTCTTACATACACAAAACCTCTTGTAACAATATCCGGGCCTGCTATAAGCTGTCCGGTATATTTTTCAAGTGTAAGAACAACAATGATAATACCATTCTCTGCAAGGTTCTGTCTGTCTCTTAATACAATATTTCCTACATCACCTACGCCAAGTCCATCAACAAAAATAGCTCCTGTCTGGACATGATCTACAACCTGTGCATGCTCATCATTAAGTTCTAACACATCTCCTGATTTGGCAATAATAACATGATCCTTGTCATATCCAAGTGACATAACAACATCTCTCTGTGCAACAAGGTGTCTGTACTCACCGTGAACAGGAATAGAATACTTAGGCTTTACAAGAGAATATATAAGCTTAATCTCTTCCTGACATGCATGTCCTGATACATGTGTATCCTGAAATATAACCTTAGCACCCTTCATACCAAGCTCATTAATAACCTTGGCTACTGACTTCTCATTACCAGGTATAGGAGTTGATGAAAATACTACACAGTCGCCAGGCTGGATAGATACCTTTCTATGAAGATTAGCTGCCATTCTTGAAAGAGCAGCCATTGACTCTCCCTGACTACCTGTTGTAATAAGAACAATCTGCTCAGGTGTATAATTCTTCATCTCATCCGTTTCAATAAGAGTTCCGTCCGGAATCTTAAGATAATCAAGGTCTTCTGCAACCTCAATAATATTAACCATGCTTCGGCCTTCAACACAGACTTTTCTGCCATATTTAACCGCTGAATTAATAATCTGCTGTACTCTGTCTACATTAGATGCAAATGTAGCAATAATAATTCTGCTGTTCTTATTATCATTAAAAATCTTTTCAAATGTAGCACCAACTGTCTTCTCTGACATAGTAAAACCAGGTCTTAAAGCATTCGTACTGTCGCACATAAGTGCAAGTACACCCTTCTTTCCAAGTTCACCAAGTCTTTGAAGATCAATAGGATCACCATATACAGGTGTATAATCAACCTTAAAATCTCCTGTGTGGACAATAATTCCTGCCGGTGAGTATATAGCAAGTGCTGCAGCATCTGCAATACTATGGTTAGTTCTTATGAACTCAACCCTGAAATCGCCAAGAGTTACAGATTGTCCATACTTAACAACCTTTCTCTTAACTGACTTTAACATATTATGTTCCTTAAGCTTTGACTCTATAAGTCCCATAGTAAGCTTAGTAGCATATATAGGAACATTGACATCCTTTAAAACATATGGAATTGCACCAATATGATCCTCATGTCCATGAGTAATAACGAATCCTTTAACCTTATTAAGATTCTCCTTAAGATAAGTAACATCCGGTATAACTAAATCAATACCAAGCATATCTTCCTCTGGGAAAGATAAGCCACAATCCACAACAACAATACTGTCATCATACTCAATGGCAGTAATGTTCATTCCTATCTGCTCAAGACCACCCAATGGTATAATCCTGACAGACGCATTCTCTGCTTTTTTCATAAACACCTCATAATAAAAATAAAATATAAAATATGAATAAGGCTCACACCTTATTTAAGTTCAACACCATCATCCATTAATTCAGAAAACACCTTGCCTACCGATTCAAGTTCACTGTCTTCCTCTACAAACTCATAAACAGCTTCTTCACTTGCCGCATCAGATGTATCCTTAAGAATATAAGCTTCTGCTTCCTCGTCCTCATTATCTGACTCTGATACAAGCAGGTAATTAATTCCGTTAATTCTAGTTTCTTCAATCACATAAAATTGTGTCTTCTCACCGTTCTCGTCAATAAATTCAAGCTTTTCCATGAAAAACAAATCCTCCAAATATTACTTCTGTTTAGATTCCATATATCCACGCAAAATAAAAACAGCCGCAAGCTGATCAATAACTGTCTTGCGGTTTTCTCGCCTCATCCCGCATTCTTCAAGGACTTCGTCTGCTTCAACTGTAGTAAGTCTTTCATCCCACAGTGTAACAGGTAATCCTGTTCGTCTTTCCAGTGCTGCTGCAAATTCTTCACAGGCCTTAGCCCGTTCCCCAATAGTATCATCCATGTTCTTAGGATAGCCAACCACGATTTCAGTTACATCATATTCGGATATAATCTGTTCTATCCTGGCATAAGTTCTTCGTAACTTATTATTCTCTTTTCTTGTTATCGTTTCGAAAGGCTGTGCAGTTATCCCAAGCGGATCGCTCAAGGCAACTCCAACAGTCTTCGTTCCGACATCTAAGCCTATAATTCTCATATTATAAGCCTTTACCTTCAATGAAATATCTTACAACCTCTTCAACAAGTTCGTCTCTTTCAGCCTTCATAATAAGGCTTCTTGCATTGTTATGGCTTGTAATATATGTTGGGTCACCAGACATAATATAACCAACAATCTGGTTAACCGGATTGTACCCCTTCTCTTTAAGTGCAAGATATACCTGCTCAAGTATTCCTTCTACTGAAATTGTCTTCTCTGGCTGAGTTTTAAAAAATTGAGTGTTGTTATCTACCATATCTACCACGCCCTTTCGTATATTGTTTATAATATAATAAATATGCGAATTATACAAGTGCCTGGCATAAAAAAGATTGTAAAAAAAATGTAAAACTGCCCGGACGGCATGAATTTGTCCGGGCAGTTCTGTTATTATATAATATGATTAATGCATTAATTAAGGTATCCGCCATCCGAATCCGGCATCATCCCCATTGTAATATTAAGATTACCGTTTCTAACTCTTAACTCATCTATGAACTGCTTCTGCTCGCTCTCGTCTTTTATCCTGCATTCATAGGTAAGTTCAAACATTGTACCCATATTAGTTGTCTTTACTTTTCTAAGTACATTTTCACTAAGATACTTATCAAATATATCATCAAATACTGCCATATAGTTAAGATTCTCTGGAATTGTGATTCTTAACTGTTTTCTATGTGCATCTCTTGTTCCAAATCCTGTTACCGATAACACTACAAATACAAGAAGAATTATTACTGCGAAGCACCCTGCAAATGTCACAAAACCAAGTCCGCATGCAAGACCTGTTGCCATTGCAAAGAACACTACTGATATATCTTTAGCACTTCCCGGTGCTGAACGGAATCTTACTAAAGCAAAAGCTTCTTTCCATAGCTTCCATACTCAAGTCTCACATCTTCCCTTCTGGTCGTAATATTTTTATCAAATGTAATCCTGAAATCACCATCATCTTTCTCAAAATACGCAAATCTGTCATATGAAAGATAAACTTTAGGCTGCAAATGGTAGAAATTCTTGAAGTAATCTATCTCCTTAAGCACCTGCCTGTTTATTCTTCCTTCATGTCCATCTGGACACATGTCGTCATCAATAAAATCATATGCCTCCTGAAGCGTCATTGAAGTTCTTCTTTTATTGACAATACCATTGTACTTCTTCTTAATCTCTACAAAGACATTATCTGTAAGCTCTGGCGTCCCATAAGCTCTCAGTCTTAACTTTTCTTTGTATACCGGTTTCTCAATAGAAGCTCTTATAAGCTGATCATTCTCAGTATCATAATATATGTTGCTGATTCTGTACGCCTCACCATTTCTGTTATACGCATCCGGATTCATATAATCAGCTATCTGGTAAGTCAGCTTATGAAAAGTATCTTCATCTATAATGTATTTCTTCTCATAACGGTTAAAAACTTCAATTGCCATATCAGGCACTCCTTTCTGTTTCTTTTGTTCTTACAAGTAAGATATTAATTGGAAAATGTGACCAAACTATGTAAAAAATAAGTAAAATCAGTGTAGTTTTGTGAACACATTTAAAGGCACTAAAAAAGGATGCCACATTCGCGGCATCCTAAAAAAAACTACTTCATATGTACATCAAGCTGGTTGAACGGAATCTCAATTCCATTCTCATCAAATATATTCTTATATCTTTCAAGCAGGTTAAATCTTACATTCCAGTAGTCTGCTGTATTAACCCACGCTCTTGTTTCAAGTGTTACACAGCTTTCATCAAGGCTCTTGACAACAACCAGAATATCCTTGTCCTTAAGTATTCCCTTCTCGCTGTTAATAACCTGTTCAAGAAGCTTCTTGGCTTTAGGAATATCTGATGAATAGCCTATTCCTATCTGGATATCAATTCTTCTTGTATTCTCTGCGCCTACATTAACAATGCTTGAATTAGAAAGTGAACCATTCGGAAGCATTACTACTTTATTATCAATAGTAACAAGCCTTGTGTAAAGAATCTCTATAGACTTTACAGTTCCTTCATTAGTTCCGACTATAATATAATCGCCAACCTTAAAAGGCTTGAATATAAGAATAAGAATTCCTCCTGCAAAGTTCGAAAGGCTTCCCTGCAGGGACATACCAATCGCAAGTGCTGCAGAACCAAAAAGTGTGAGCAGTGATGTCGTCTGAAATCCCAGCTTATCCACAACTATCATGATAAGTATTGCATACATTACAAACTTAAGCACTGATACCACAAAATTAACAACGCCTTTATCTAGCGTGCTTCTGTCCAGCATCTTCTTTACAAGCTTATCAAGTACCCTGATTATCTTCTTGCCAATAAACCATATTAAGACAACAATAACAATTTTACCAATAAGTGAAACCGACCAGTTTCCTAAATCATTGAGAAGCTGCTTAACATGGGCAATAGAAAAGAATCTGGTTATCTCACTCGTTTCCTGCTGGATTGTTGTGGCTGCATCTGCCACAAGTCCTATGAATCCCATAGCTGATCCCCCTTTGTATTATTTCATCTTCTTTTTAAGCTGCTCTAACTTCTTCTTAGTTTCTATATCAATCTCTTCACTTGCGCGGGCTGCTTCTTCAGCCTTTCTTACAGCTTCTTCTTTAGCTTGAAGTGCTTCCATACAGGCTTTCTCTGCCTGTTTTCTTGCTTCAACCGCCCGCTTTGCTTCCTCTGCTGCAGCAAGTTCAAGCATTTCAGCCTCTGCTGCTTTTTTCATAGCTTCCTTCTTTGCAATTGCAGCCCTCTTTAATACAGCAATCTCCTCGAGTTCAAGCTGTGTATACGGTTCACTGTTATATATAACGAATGAAAGTCCAGGAAGTGTAATATCAATATATTCCATATCATCACCATCATTATCTGACTTGATAATCTGTCCATTAACCTTCTCATCTCCACCGAACTTCTTCCACTCACTGTTAAATACTTCCTTATACTTTCCACGCACATCAACGTGAAGTCTGTAATTTTCCCTCCTAACAGGAGTAAAATTCACAGCAATCACAAGCTTATTACCCTTGCTGTCAGCTCTCTGCATTGCAATAACAGTCTCTTCCGGATTAGAATTCTCAAGCCACATAAATCCATCAGGGTCATTGTCAAGCTCATATAGAGCCGCATTTTTCACATAGAACTTATTAAGCTCCGACATGAATTTCTCAAGTCCTGCATCCTGTCCTGCTGCAAACATCTTGCTTCCCGGATGTGCATACATGAATCCAAGTGCAGCCTTGATATCTGACAAATGTGCCTTCTCATCACTGCCTGACACCATATCCACAAATGCTTTCTCCCTGAAATCATCATGATTGAGCGAGAGCATGAAATCCTCTCCGTAATTATAGAGCATTCCATATGTCAGCTTATCATACTCACCTTTTCTAAACAGCGGGTCGGTTCCCATGAATTCAAGAAAATCCTTAGTCCAGCAGTTATTCTGCTTATAAGTAAACATAAGAGGGTCATCATTATCTGCCGCAGTAACTCCAAACCAGCCGCTTGATTCTTCAGCTATTGTAAAACAGCCGTCGCCACGTTTAGCAATACATTTGTTCATAGTCTTAAGAAATTCGATTGCATCAAGATTCTCATTGCCGCCATACATGTTAGGTGTCCATGTACCCGGCTGTTTACCATAATCGAGGTAAAGCATTGAAGCAACACCATCAATTCTGATACCGTCAATATGGTAATCATTAAGCCACATTAATACGCTTGATAAAAGAAAACTTCTTACAGCACCTTTCTTATAGTCAAATGTGACAACATCCCACTCAGGATGCTTCTCTAGTGATGGCTTAAGATATCCGTAAGCATCTGCCCCGTCAAAATCATACAGTCCCTTAACTTCTGTACCAAAGTAAGCACCATTCCAGTCCATTATTACGCCAATTCCGGCGTTATGACAGTCATCAACCAGCTTTTTAAATGCATCGCTGCCGCCTGTTCGGTGTGTCACCGCAAAATATCCCAATGTCGAATATCCATTCATCTCCTCATTAAGATACTCTGCAACCGGAAGGAAACATACATGTGTATATCCCTCCTGCTTTACAAAATCCACGAACTCATCTGCACTTTTTTCTTTCAGCCAGTCAGTAAGTGATACCTCATATACTGTTACGGGCTTCTTCTTTTCTGCTTCTTTCTTTCGCTTTATCATCCATATCCCATCGTTCCATGCATATGAATCAGGCATGTTCTCATCACTTACCATTGATGCAGTAATTGGAACTGATGATATCTGTCTTGATACAGGGTCTAACTTTCTTGTAGTCCCCTTACCCTGTCTCTTAATTTCATACATATATCCGCATCCGGCTGCCAGTCCCGGAATAAACAGTTCAAATACTCCTGTGTCCTCAATTCTTTCCATTAAGTGGACTCTGCCGTCGTATTTGTTAAACTCTCCTACGACACTTACGCTGAGTGCCTTAGGTGCCCATACGGTAAAAAGCACTCCCTTCACACCATTGACAGTTCTTTCATGAGCTCCTAATATATGCGTTGCATTTTTCTCTTCTCCTGCAAGAAATGCTTTGTAATCTTCCGGTTTCGTAACATTTGCAAATGCATATGGGTCCGTATATTCTGTGACCTCTCCATTAACCTTCTCCACTGAGTATGTGTATGAAAGCTTCTTCTTAGATGAAACAAGTGCTGCAAAGAATCCGGATTCATCAACCTTTTCCATATTAACAGCAGTTTTTCTGCCATCTATATGCAGCTTAACTGTCACTGCATCAGGACGCATTATCTGTATAAGCAGTCCCTTACCGGTAACATGCGCACCAAGCAGCTCCTTTGGCTTGTCACATTCTGCATATACAATTCCCTCTATCTCCGGCCAGTTCATCAGGCCGTATAAGTTTTTATTCATACATTACCCCCATCCACTGTTTAAAGCATTCCGTCCATGATGACACCTGTGGTTCAAAATGTCCCATATTCTTTGTCGCAGTCTCTCGTGTACCAAGTCCAAGACCATGAGTACCTTTAGCATATACATGATAATCAAACGGAATCTCCTGTTTTCTTAACGCCTCTACCATAAGAAGTGAATTTTCAAGCGGAACTGTCTTATCTTCACATGTATGCCATATGAATGCAGGTGGTGTGTCCTTATCCACTCTCTTTTCTATAGACACTTCATCTATAAACTCATCATATTTTTCCCCAAGACTTCTCTCAAATGATGCCCTGTGTGCATCAATTCCTGATGTAATTACAGGATAACCTAACAGCATGCCATCTGGCTTAACATACTCATGACTGCAGTGAAGTACATTTTCCAGAAGATAATCAAGTCTTTTTGAATTCCATCCGGTTCCAAGAAGTCCGGCAACATGACCTCCTGCTGAAAACCCTGCGATAATGATTTTGTCAGGATCAACATCCCACTCTGCTGCATTATCTCTTACATACTTCATTGTATAGGCTGCCTCAAAAAGCTGTGCAGGATACGTAACAGGTGCAAGACTGTATCTCAATACAACAGCATTATACCCCATATCAAGCATCTTAATAGCTATAGCTTCTCCTTCTCTTGGAGAATGATGATTATATCCGCCACCCGGACAGATAACAATAAGAGGTCTCTTAAACGGATCCTGATCATTAGGGAACACATCCTTGATATAAGTTGTTATTGTGGCACTGCCCTGCTGCTTTATCCCCAGCTCCTCATATGGTAATTCTATAGTAAATGTTTCGTGTAACATTATTTTCTCCTCCTAACTGAATTATTCTGTATATTATGTCTGTAGTGTAGTGGCGGTGCTGTGTGTATATTTTCGTGCATGGTCTCATGATTCCTGCGCTTAGTGGGAGTAAATGCCGTTATCTGCAAAGTTTTTTACTGTGAATGAAAGCAAACGCGCTTCACTTGAACGAGCTTTCATTCACAGCGCTTATGCATCTAACGGCATTAACTCCCACACAGCTCGTCATAAATCGACCACACACGAAAATATACACACAGCACATCTACACTTCTACAAAAAGCAGATTAATATCTACTTAGAATCTATGTATGAATAAACCACTTCTAAGCTTTGGCTCAAACCATGTTGATTTAGGTGGCATTAATAGTCCTGCGTCTGCTACTGCGAATAATTCGCCTATTGATGTTGCATACATTGAGAATGCCAATACACTATCTTCTGAGCATCTTCTCTCAAGCTCGCCTAAACCGCGGATTCCGCCTACGAAATCTATTCTCTTATCTGTCTTAGGGTCGTGGATTCCTAAGAGTGGCTCTAAGACATTGTTCTGGAGTACTGCTACATCTAATCCGTCTACCGGGTCGCTGCTTAAGATTTCTTCTTTGGCTGTGAGTGTGTACCATTTTTTGCCAAGATACATTCCGAATTCACCTTTCTTAGAAGGTGCAACCTGTGTGCTGCTCTCGCTTACAGTGAATTTATCTTTAATCTTTTCCATGAACTCTTCTTCACTTAAACCATTCAGGTCCTTTACAACTCTGTTATATGGCATAATCATAAGTTCTTCATCTGGAAATAATACTGACAGGAAATAATTGAACTCTTCATTGCCTGTATATCCCGGATTAGCTTCTCTTCTGCGTAAACCTACCTTTACAGCAGAAGCTGCCCTGTGGTGTCCGTCCGCAATATATATCTGGTTAATTCCTGCAAATGCGTTCTCTATTGTCTCTACAGATTCTTTACTGCTTATTTTCCATACCTGATGTCTTATTCCATCAACCGCTGTAAAACTGTATACAGGCTTTTCCTGCTTAGCTTTGGCAACCTCTGCACTTATTACTGCATTAGCTCTGTATGCCAGGAATATAGGACCAGTCTGGGCACTGCATGTATCAACATGGTTAATTCTGTCTAATTCCTTATCAGCTCTTGTGTTCTCATGCTTCTTAATAACATTATTAAGATAATCATCAATAGAAGCACATGCTACAATTCCTGTCTGTGTCCTTCCATCCATTGTAAGCTCATACACATAATATGCCTTGTCCTTATCTGTTATAAATGTTCCATCATCTATAGCTTCCATAAGCATATCATGGGCTTTCTTATATACCTGCTCACTATACATATCAACTGATTCATCAAACTGGGTCTCTGCCCTGTCAATCTTAAGAAATGATAATGGTTCTCTTTCCACCTCTGCTCTTGCTTCCTTTGAATCATACACATCATAAGGAAGAGCTGCTACTCTGTCTGCCACTTTCTCAGCCGGTCTGACACATTCAAATGGTCTTATTACTGCCATACTAACCTCCATCCGCACTATTTAACTTAAGTACTATACTTTCATATATTAGATATATTTTAACATTCAGACGACCTTAATACAAGAAAGACCAGCCAAATGTTACAACAAATGACTGGTCTTTGATATTATTCTCATTACATATGATTACTTAATAACTCTTACCTTGATAACACCTTCAATTGCTGAAAGCTCTTCAACTACTGCCTCTGGTGCAGATGCTTCAATATCTAAGAGAGAATATGCATAATCACCTCTTGACTGGTTAGCCATAGATGATATATTGATGCCTGCAGCACCAAGAACTGTTGTTATCTTACTGATAACCGCTGGAACATTCTTGTGGCATACAGTAATTCTTCCTTTAGTTGCACATACTCCGCAATCACAGTTAGGATAATTAACTGAATTGACAATATTACCGTTCTCGATAAAGTTTCTAAGCTCATTAACTGCCATAATAGCACAGTTATCTTCAGCTTCTGCTGTTGAAGCTCCAAGATGAGGAAGAACAATTGCTCCTTCCATCTTAGCTGTTGTTGGGTTAGGGAAATCTGAAACATAAGTCTTAACTCTTCCAGACTTAAGTGCCTCACCGATAGCAGCTTCATCAACAAGTACATCTCTTGCACAGTTGATAATTACTGTTCCATCCTGCATAAGGTCAAATGCTTCCTTATTAATCATTCCCTTAGTGCTGTCAAGTGCAGGAACATGAACTGTAATATAGTTACATTCCTTATAGATATCCTTAACATCAGATATGTACTTAACTTCACTTGAAAGATTCCATGCAGCCTTAACTGAAACATATGGGTCATATCCGTATACTTCCATTCCAAGTGCTATAGCTGCATTGGCAACTAACTGTCCAATTGCTCCAAGACCGATAACACCAAGCTTCTTGCCCTTGATTTCCTGTCCTGCAAATGCTTTCTTAGCCTTCTCAGTTGCCTTGGCAATATCAGGGTCTTCTGCATTATCTGCAACCCACTTGTTACCACCGATTAAATCTCTTGATGCTAAAAGCATAGCTGCAATAACCTGTTCCTTAACTGCATTAGCATTAGCTCCTGGTGTGTTGAATACAACAATACCTTCCTCTGCACATTTGTCAAGAGGAATATTATTAACGCCAGCTCCTGCTCTTGCAATTGCAAGAAGATTATCACTAAGCTCCATATCATGCATCTTGGCACTTCTTACAAGTACAGCCTGTGCATCTTCAAATGAGCTTTCTGTATTATACTCATCAGAAAAAAGCTTCAAACCACATGCCGCTATATTATTAAGACAATTAACATTAATCATTATGCATTCTCCTTCTCGAACTTCTTCATAAATTCAACAAGCTTCTCTACACCTTCGATTGGCATAGCATTGTAGATAGATGCTCTCATACCGCCAACTGTTCTGTGTCCCTTAAGGTTAACAAATCCTGCAGCTGCAGCTTCCTTAATGAACTTAGCTTCCATAGCATCCTTAGCTTCTTTATCTTCAATGTTGCATACAAAAGGTACATTCATAAGTGAACGGTCTTCCTTAACAACTGTTCCCATGAATAACTTGCTCTCATCAAGGAAATCATAAAGAATCTTAGCCTTCTTCTCATTGTGTTCCTTCATTGCTGAAAGTCCACCCATCTTCTTAATCCACTTGAACACCTTGCCACAGATATAGATATTGTAGCATGGTGGTGTATTATAAAGAGAATCTGCATCTGCCTGTGTCTTCCACTTAAGCATTGTAGGAGTTCCTGGAAGAACGTCATCTGTTATAAGGTCTTCTCTGATAATAGCAATTACAACGCCTGCTGGTCCGATGTTCTTCTGGACACCGCCGTATACAACGCCGTACTTAGTTACATCCATAGGTTCTGATAAGAAGCATGATGAAACATCTGATACAAGAATATGACCCTTAGTGTTAGGTAATGTCTTATACTTTGTTCCGTAAATTGTGTTGTTCTCACAGATATATACATAGTCAAGATCCTCTGGAATATCAAGATCTGAGCAGTCTGGAATATATGAAAATGTCTTGTCTGCTGATGAAGCAAGCTCAACAGCCTCTCCATATATCTTAGCTTCTGCAAATGCTTTCTTAGCCCACTGTCCTGTAAGGATATAACCTGCTTTCTTATTCTTCATAAGGTTCATAGGCACTTCAGCGAAGAACTGCGATGCACCACCCTGTAAAAATAACACCTTATAGTTATCTGGGATGTTAAGAAGGTCTCTTAAATCCTTCTCTGCCTCTTTGATGATGTTGTCATAAACCTTGGATCTGTGGCTCATTTCCATTACCGACTGACCGCTTCCCTGGTAATCTAACATTTCATCTGCTGCTTCTTTGAGTACTTCCTCTGGTAAAACAGCTGGACCAGCGCTAAAGTTATAAACTCTACTCACCTTTTCTTCCTCCTAAAATATAAAATATTAAGAACTATTTTAGTCCTTTATCACATTAAAGTCAATATGTGAATTATTTCTTGTTATTAAGGTCTTCTCTGTCGAATGCCTCTGAGATTGCAGCCCCCGGTGAAACCATAGGGAATACCTTGTCTTCTCTGTCAATATGACAGTCAATAACACATGGAATATTGAGTTCGATTGCTTCTTTAAATGCTTTCTCAAACTCCTCTATTGTATCAACACTGTAAGCCTTGGCTCCCAGTCCTTCTGAAACCTTAACAAAATCCACCTGATCATCAAGAACTGTAGCTGAATATCTCTTGCCATAGAAAAGATCCTGCCACTGTCTAACCATACCAAGTACATGGTTATTAAATATAACTTCAATAATAGGAATGTTATATCTGGTTGCTGTTGCAACTTCATTCATATTCATACGGAAGCAGCCATCACCTGCAATATTAACAACTGTCTTATCCTTACGTCCAACCTTGGCACCTATACATGCACCAAGACCATATCCCATAGTTCCAAGTCCGCCTGATGTAAGAAGTGTTCTTGGCTCTTTGAACTTATAATGCTGTGCAGCCCACATCTGATGCTGTCCTACATCTGTTGTAATAATTGCATCACCATTTGTAATCTCGTATATCTTCTCCATGATAAGAGGTCCGTTAAGAATATCTCTGTTATATCTCATAGGATAATCAAGCTTATAAGACTTGATGTGTTCCATCCAGTCTGAGTGATCCTGATTGTCTAACTTATCATTGATTCTCTTAAGAATCTCTTTAGCATCTCCGAGTACATGTGCATCTGTCCTGACATTTTTGTTAATCTCAGCTGCATCAACATCAAACTGCAGAATCTTTGCATTCTTAGCAAATTTCTTAGCATTTCCAGTAACACGGTCTGAGAATCTTGCACCAACCACGATAAGAAGATCACACTCTGAAACTCCGTAGTTAGATGTCTTAGTACCATGCATACCAAGCATTCCTGTATATCTTTCATTAGATCCGTCAAATGCGCCCTTACCCATAAGTGAGTCACATACCGGTGCATCAACCTTCTCAACAAACTTCTTAAGTTCATCAGATGCCTCTGATATAACAGCTCCGCCACCAACGAATACATATGGCTTCTTAGATTTCTTAATAAGTGTCACAGCCTTGTCAATATCTTCTTCCTTAATGCTTGCTGTAATTCTCTCTACAGGTTTTGGAACTCTTGGTGTGTACTCACACTCTGCTGCTGTTACATCCTTAGTAACATCAACTAATACCGGACCCGGTCTTCCTTCCTTGGCAATTCTGAAAGCATTTCTTAATGTCTTGGCAAGATCCTTTACATTCTTAACAATATAGCTGTGCTTTGTAATTGGCATTGTAACACCTGCTATATCAATCTCCTGAAAGCTGTCTCTTCCAAGAAGAGGAACTGTTACATTACATGTAATTGCAACCATAGGAACTGAATCCATATATGCAGTTGCAATACCTGTTACAAGGTTAGTCGCTCCTGGACCTGATGTTGCAAAACATACACCAACCTTACCTGTTGCTCTTGCATATCCATCAGCAGCGTGCGATGCACCCTGCTCATGTGATGTAAGAATATGAGTTATCTCATCTGAATGCTTATAAAGAGCATCATATACATTAAGAATAGCTCCACCAGGGTATCCAAATATTGTATCAACGCCCTGTTCTTTCAAGCATTCAACAATTATCTCTGAACCATTTAACTTCATTTATCTTCTCCTGATTTCTCTTTAATGTCTTTTTATAATTATATTAAATATTACTCATCTGCTGAACTTTTAAGAATAGCTCCTCTGTTTCCTGATGTAACGAGTGAAGCATATCTCTTTAAGTATCCTGTTGTTACCTTAGGTTCTCTTGGCTGCCACTTAGCCTTTCTTGCAGCAAGCTCTTCATCTGAAACCTTAAGCTCAAGTTTAAGTCCCGGAATATCAATGCTGATGATATCTCCTTCTTCAACTAAAGCAATAGGTCCGCCAACAGCAGCCTCTGGTGATACATGACCAATAGAAGCTCCACGGCTTGCACCTGAGAATCGTCCATCTGTAATAAGAGCAACCGATGAGCCAAGTCCCATACCTGCAATGGCTGATGTAGGATTAAGCATTTCTCTCATACCAGGACCGCCCTTAGGACCTTCGTAACGGATAACAACTACATCACCTTCAACAATCTTACCACCCTTAATAGCAGCAATTGCATCTTCTTCTGAATCAAATACTCTTGCCGGTCCTTCATGTACAAGCATCTCTGGAACAACTGCTGAACGCTTGACTACTGATCCGTCTGGTGCAAGATTTCCTGAAAGAACTGCAAGACCACCTGTCTTACTGTATGCATTATCAACTGTTCTTATGACTTCAGGATTACGGTTGTATGCTGTTGCTATACACTCTCCGATTGTCTTTCCTGAAACTGTCATGCAGTCTGTATTAAGAAGTCCGATATCAGCAAGCTCTTTCATAACTGCATATACACCGCCTGCTTCATTAAGGTCTTCCATGTATGTTGGACCTGCTGGTGCAAGATGGCAGAGATTAGGAGTCTTTTCGCTTATTGGGTTAGCGAATTTGATATCAAAATCAAATCCTATCTCATGTGCAATAGCTGGAAGGTGAAGCATTGAATTAGTAGAACATCCAAGTGCCATATCTACTGTAAGGGCATTCATAATAGAATCCTTAGTGATGATATCTCTTGCTGTGATTCCCTTATTAACCATATCCATAACAGCCATGCCTGCGTGCTTTGCAAGCTTGATTCTCTCTGAATATACGGCTGGAATTGTACCATTGCCGCGAAGTCCCATACCAAGTGCCTCTGTAAGGCAGTTCATTGAATTGGCTGTGTACATGCCTGAACATGAACCACATGTTGGGCATACCTTTTCCTCAAACTCAAGTACATCTTCCTCTGTCATTGTTCCTGCTGCATATGAACCAACAGCCTCAAACATTGAAGAAAGGCTTCTCTTCTTCCCCTTAACATGACCTGCAAGCATTGGTCCGCCTGATACGAATACAGTTGGAAGATTAAGTCTCGCTGCTGCCATTAAAAGTCCGGGAACATTCTTATCACAGTTAGGAACCATTACAAGTCCGTCAAACTGATGTGCAATTGCCATACACTCTGTTGAATCTGCAATTAAATCTCTTGTTACTAAAGAATATTTCATTCCGACATGTCCCATTGCAATACCATCGCATACTGCAATAGCAGGGAATACTACAGGCACACCGCCTGCCTCAGCAACTCCTAATTTAACTGCATTGACAATCTTATCAATATTCATATGACCTGGTACAATCTCATTATAAGAGCTTACAATACCAATCATAGGTTTCTTCATCTCTTCTGCTGTGAAGCCAAGTGCATTAAAAAGGCTTCGTGCAGGTGCCTGCTGCATACCACTTCTGGCGTTATCACTTATCATAGCTTATCTCCTTAATATGTATTATTTAAATGTATTAAACTCTCTCTGCGATTAAGTCGCCCATCTTGTCAGTTCCTACAAGTGTGCATCCTTCTGACATAATATCAGTTGTTCTGTAGCCTTCCTTTAAAACAGCTGCAACTGCTGCTTCAATAGCATCTGCTTCCTTGTCAAGATCAAGTGAATATCTTAACATCATGGCTGCACTGAGAATTGTAGCAATTGGATTAGCAACATTCTTTCCTGCAATATCAGGTGCTGAACCATGGCTTGGCTCATAAAGACCTAACTTAGTCTTATTAAGGCTTGCACTTGATAACATTCCGATTGAACCTGTTATCATACTTGCCTCATCTGATAATATGTCTCCAAACATGTTCTCAGTAAGAATAACATCGAACTGTCCAGGATTCATAACAAGCTGCATAGCACAGTTATCTACAAGCATGTCTGAAACTTCAACTTCCGGATAATCCTTTGCAACCTCATGTACAATCTTTCTCCAGAGTCTTGAAGAATCAAGAACATTTGCCTTATCAACGCTTGTTACTTTCTTTCTTCTCTTCATTGCAATCTCAAATCCCTTAATTGCAATTCTTCTGATTTCTTCTTCGTTGTATGTAAGTGTATCAACGGCTGTCTCCAATCCGTCAATTTCCTTAGTATATCTATCACCAAAGTAAAGGCCGCCTGTAAGCTCTCTCATAATGACCATATCAAATCCATCACCGATTATTTCTTCCTTCAATGGACACGCTGCCTTAAGTTCATCATAAAGATATGCCGGACGTAAATTAGCAAAAAGTCCTAATTCCTTACGAATCTTTAAAAGTCCAGCTTCTGGTCTTAAATTAGGTGCAACATCATACCACTTGGAATTACCCACATTGCCTCCAACTGCTCCAAGAAGTACTGCATCAGATGCTTTAGCTGTTGCTACTGCTTCATCTGTAAGTGGAACGCCATACTCATCAATTGAACATCCACCCATAAGAATCTTGGTATAATCGAACTTGTGACCGTATTTGTCAGCCACACTGTCAAGCACTTTCACAGCCTCTCTGACGATTTCTGGTCCTATTCCATCACCTGGAATTAAAGTTATTCTGCTCTCCATAAACCTTTACCCCTTTTTCATATGATAATTCAATTTAATATGATATAACATTTGCACAACATTTTCAATAAAAAAAGGATTCCTGACCAGACAAATGTGTCTGATCAGGAACCCTGCTTTAATTAATTGCCTTTAATTATTCTGCTGATGTGCTGTCTGATGGCTTCTCAACCTGAGCAATTGCCTTCTTCTGCATTGAGATACGGCAATTCTTGTTGTTACCGAATTCAACAATTACATCATCATCTGATATATCGATAAGAACACCATAGAAACCGCTTGTTGTAAGAACATAATCACCGATTTCCATAGAATCCATAAGTTCCTGCTGACGCTTCTGTTCCTTCTTCTGTGGCTTAATTGCCATGAAATACATCATTGCACCAATAATTACGACATAAAAAACTATGATAGCAATATTCATTGATACTCCTCCTTAAAAATGTCTCTTTCAAACTTAACATATAATACATAATTGAGAGCTGCTTGTCTACCTCAAAATGTATTTTTAACAAAATATTTATAAACATACAGCATTACTGCTTATCATATGTCTTCATCTGATATAATGCCTCTTCCTTGAAGCCTGCATATCTTCCTTCTTCAATCGCAGCTCTTATGTCTGTCATAAGATGGTTGTAGTAGTAAAGATTATGAAGAACGCACAGACGCATACCAAGCATTTCCTTAGCCTTAAGAAGATGCCTTACATACGCTCTTGTGTAATTCTGGCAGCAAGGACATCCACAGCCTTCCTCGATTGGTGCTGTATCTGTCTCATACTTTGCATTAAAAAGGTTAATCTTTCCGAACTTAGTATATACATGTCCGTGACGGCCATTTCTTGAAGGATATACGCAGTCGAAGAAATCAATTCCTCTGTCTACTGACTCAAGAATATTGGCTGGTGTTCCAACACCCATAAGGTATGTCGGCTTATCCTGTGGAAGATATGGCACTACATTATCGAGTACATCATACATTTCCTCATGTGTTTCACCTACGGCAAGTCCTCCTACTGCATAACCGTCAAGGTCTAACTCTGATATTCTCTTGGCATGGTCAATTCTTATATCATTAAATACGCCACCCTGATTGATACCGAAAAGCATCTGATCCGGATTAACTGTATCAGGAAGTGAGTTAAGCCTTGCCATCTCTTTCTTGCAGCGCTCTAACCAGCGGTATGTTCTGTCAACAGAATTCTGGATATATTTTCTGTCAGCCTTTGCCGGCGCACATTCGTCAAATGCCATTGCGATTGTTGAACCAAGATTAGACTGTATCTGCATACTTTCCTCTGGTCCCATGAATATCTTATGACCGTCAATATGTGACTGGAAAGTAACGCCTTCTTCTTTAATCTTCCGGAGTCCTGCAAGTGAAAACACCTGAAATCCACCTGAATCTGTAAGAATCGGTTTATCCCAGTTCATGAACTTATGAAGTCCTCCAAGCTGCTTAATAATCTTATCTCCCGGTCTTACATGAAGATGGTAAGTGTTAGATAATTCTATCTGCGTTCCTATCTGCTGTAAATCAGTTGTCGCAACTGCGCCTTTAATGGCTGCAACTGTTCCGACATTCATAAATACAGGTGTCTGCACAGTTCCATGTACTGTTGTGAACTCTGCTCTTTTTGCTCTGCCATCCGTCTTTAAAATTTTATACATATCTGCTCCTTTTATTTTCTGTAAAACTCTTTAACTCTGTCCATTCTAGCCGTCATATTGTCAAATATCAGGTCAACAAGTGTAAGTGCTGTCATAGCTTCAACCACAACAACTGCTCTTGGAACTATCATCGGATCATGTCTTCCTTTGATTGAAACCTCGATATCCTCGCCCTGCTTATTAACAGTTTCCTGCAATGCACTAATTGAAGGTGTCGGTTTTACCGCTGCCCTGAACACAATCTCATCACCGTCGCTTATTCCGCCAAGCACTCCGCCGCTGTGATTAGTCAGCTTGCCAACCCTGCCATCCTTCATTACGAATTCATCATTATTATACTTTCCTGTAACTTTAGCCGCTTCAAACCCGTCTCCAATCTCAAAGCCTTTGACAGCCCCGATTGACATTATTGCCTTGGCAAGATTAGCATCTAGCTTTTCAAATGTAGGATTGCCAATTCCAGTCATCATTCCTGTAACCCTGCATTCAATGACACCACCGATTGAATCTCCAACTGACATCTTGCTCTCTGCAAAAGCCTTAACCTTCTCTGCAGCTTCCTTATCAGGCATGTTAAATGCGTTATTATCTCTTTCAGCTATATCAAACTTATCATAATCAATGCCAATTCCACCGATTTCTTTAGCATATGCTGTAATATTAATTCCAAGCTCTTTAAGAATCTTCATAGCGATTGCACCGGCCGCAACTCTTCCGATAGTTTCTCTTCCAGAACTTCTTCCTCCGCCTCTGTAATCCCTGAATCCGAATTTCTCGTCAAATGTATAATCAGCATGTCCCGGTCTGTAATAATTAGCTATCTCTGAATAGTCAGCAGACCTCTGTGTCTTATTATATACTGCAAGTGATATTGGAGTCCCGGTAGTCTTACCTTCAAATACACCTGAAAGAATATGTACCTCATCATCTTCCTTTCTTGGTGTAGTAAACTTTGACTGTCCCGGTTTTCTTCTGTCTAACTGCTCCTGAATATCTTCCTCACAAAGAGGCAGACCTGCAGGACACCCGTCAATTACAACTCCAAGTCCCTCTCCATGCGACTCTCCCCATGTTGATATCTTAAATATATTTCCAAACACTGAACCTGCCATAATATATTCTCCTCATCTTTTCAATAGGATTTATTTTAACATATTAAAATATATATCATCAAGCAAAACCCCAATTTATTAATTTTTTCTTATTTTTATTTTTTTCTTAATAGTCAAATGTATTTTATATGGTAAAATAAATATATCAATATATTGAATGGAGTTTATTATGGGAACTGTTATAGGAATTGATTTAGGAACAACTAACAGCTGTGTGGCTGTTATTGAAGGTGATACGCCTACTGTCATCACCAACAAAGAAGGCTACCGCACAACTCCTTCTGTTGTAGCCTTTACGAAATCAAAGGAACGTATTGTTGGTGATGCCGCCAAGAGACAGGCTGCCGTCAACTCTGACAGAACTATATTCTCTATCAAGAGACACATGGGTACGGACTATCGCAAGAAGATTGACGGAAAGTATTATACTCCACAAGAAATCTCTGCATTTATACTTATGAAGTTAAAGGAGGATGCCGAGGATTTCTTAGGACAGCCTGTGACAGACGCTGTTGTAACTGTACCTGCCTATTTTACTGACGCACAAAGACAAGCTACTAAAGATGCCGGTAAGATTGCCGGGCTTAACATATTAAGAATTATCAACGAGCCTACTTCTGCCGCTCTCGCGTACGGACTTGACAATGGTACGGCACAGAAGGTTCTTGTGTATGATTTAGGTGGTGGAACTTTTGATGTGTCTGTTATCGATATCGGTGATAATGTCATTGAAGTTCTTGCAACTTCCGGTGACAATCACTTAGGTGGTGATGATTTCGATGAAAGAATAGTTAATTATCTTGTCGAGCAGTTTAAGATAAGTGATGGTATCAATCTTTCAAAGGACGTCTCTGCAATGCAGCGTTTAAGAGAAGAAGCTGAGAAAGCAAAGAAGGAGCTGTCTTCTTCTGTGACAACTAATATTAATCTTCCTTTTATCGCTATGTCTAAGGACGGACCGCACCACATTGATATCACTTTATCAAGACAGACATTTGATGAGCTTACTGCTGACCTTGTAGACAGAACAGTCACACCTGTTGAGAATGCACTGCATGATGCAGGTCTTTCCAAAACAGACATTAATATGGTTTTATTGGTTGGTGGTTCTACAAGAATCCCTGCTGTTGCTGATAAAGTAAGACAGCTTATGGGAAAAGAGCCATCAAGAAATCTTAATCCTGATGAATGTGTAGCCCTTGGTGCTGCCATTCAGGGTGGCAAGCTTGGAAACCAGCTTCAGGCCGGTTCTGCTGCTTCTGAAATCATACTTATGGATGTAACTCCAATGTCTCTTTCTATTGAGACTATGGGTGGAATTGCAAGCAGGCTTATTGAAAGAAACACTACCATTCCTACAAGACACAGCCAGATATTTACTACTGCCGGCAATTTCCAGACATCCGTTGATATCAAGGTTTTTCAGGGTGAACGAAAGTTTACAAGAGACAATAAACTGCTTGGCAACTTCCGTCTTAACGGTATTAAGCGTGCGATGGCAGGAGTCCCACAGATTGAAGTAACATTTGACATTGATGTTAATGGTATTGTCAATGTATCTGCAAAGGATTTAGGTACCGGAAGGGAACAGAGCATTACTATTACTTCAAGCTCTAACATGACCGAAGAAGAGATTGCAAAAGCCCGCTGGGAAGCCGAAGTCTACAGCAAGCAGGATGAAGCATACCAGAGATTTATTGATATAAGGGAAGATGCTGTACGGACTCTTAACGAGGCTAACAACGCACTTGCCGCCAATAAAAAGATCTGGGATAAGGATAAGAAAAAGAATGTTAAGGCTCAGATTGGACATCTGGGTAAGCTTATATCTAAAGCTCCTATTGATAAGCTTAATGAAGAAAAGGCAGTTTCCATGCATGAAGCTGCGGAAGCTGTAAAAGAGGCTTTAAGGTAGTGATGAAAAAGACCAGTTCAGGCATTAACTGAACCGGTCTTTTTTATCTACTCTGCTTTCTTCCCCTTCACATTAACTATACATATTCCTATGCACACTAATACCAACGCTATAAGTGCATTTATTCCAAGCTCTTTGCTTCCCTCTCCAAGCCACCATGCTGAAAGAAGTACTCCGAATACAGGGTTGGTGAATCCGAAGATTGCCACTTTGGATACCGGGTTGTGCTTTAACAGTATTCCCCATATTGAGTAGGCTACGGCTGATATGCATGCAAGATAGAATAGCATTAGTATTGCTGATACTGACACGTGTGTAATTCTACCGCCCATCACAAGTCCTAATATAATCATTACTATTCCACCGAATATGAACTGATAACCACTCAACATTACCGGATTATCTTTCTTTGAATAGTTCTTCATAAGGCATGATGAAAATGCATATGACAACGCACATAAGAACAGACTTCCGTCACCCATAATACTTAGGTTCATGTCGATTTTCTGTCCATTCATGCTGACTACAATAACACCTGCAAAACCAATCACACATCCGATAATTTTCTTCAGATTCAGCTTTTCCTGTCTGAATATAATTGTCGATACAAGTATTACGAAAAATGTGTTAGAACCGTTAATTATTGACGCCTTTACTCCGCTGTTGTGTGCAAGTCCGATATAGAAGAATATGTACTGCAGAATTGTCTGGAACATTGCAAGCTTTACAATGCTTGGTACACTTGATTTCGTTGGAAGCAGCATTTTTCTGTTAAGAATACTTCCAATTAAGATTGTAAGCACTCCTGCAAAAACAAATCTTGTTCCTGCAAATAATACCTGTGTCCATGTTTCACTTGACGGTATCTTAAACAGCGCATATCCTAATTTGATACAAGGCGATGCGCTTCCCCAAAGGAATGTACACACAAGTGCAAGGGCGCACACCACCCATGTTTTCTGTAAAAAATCTTTTTTCTCGTTTGTTTTTTCCATGATTAATCTCCTGTTTTTCTAATATTATTGCTAATTATAATGTCATTCATAATCTGACAGGTTTTCTCCCTGACACCTGCCATTTCCATATAATCTGAAAATCTTTTTGCAACATCTTCTATATACGATATTATTGCATCACATTTTCTCTTGCTTACTCCCATGTTTATTCCACATTTTATCAAATCATCATAACTTATATCTGAACTTTTTCCATTTATAAGCATCTGATGTGCTTTCAACCACATATTGCTGCTGTCATATGCAAATGTGACATCATATGCTGGTGACAATCTCCAGACACCATTCTTATCCATCAGAAAAGAAACATTTTTTACATGATCATCCTGATTAATCAGAATAACATTAAAAACCATTCTTCTATAAAATTGTTCCACATCTGAATATGGTATACCTAGTCTATTCATATAATATGCTGCCTGTTCATAACTGCATAATCCCGGAATATTGTAATCTATATGTGAAATTGCTCCTAATGTCTGCATATGAATTTTTTTATTATTGTTCCTATCGAAACGTTTAGTTATAAAATGTGCATATCCGGCATCTTCAAGCAGACGGCATTCATTCATAATTACCCCCGCTGCTTTTGCCATAAGATAATATCCGTATTCTATTCTTGTATATTCTACTGAATCTTCCAGATTATGATCCCCATTTTTAGATACTCCATCAAACTTCATAAGCCAGTATTCAAATCCATCACCAGCATTAATCTGTCCACTTTTTATTTCTTCCGTATCTTCATTCCATGCAATCAGCGCCTTTGCTCTTGCACCACCTGCAGATGTTCCCAATAGCACAAGCTGGCTATATCCAGCATTATCTTTCAGATTAATCAGCTTATCTTTTCTATCAGATAATACATCAGATGCAAACTCTACCATTTTCGATATATTAACATCCTCTATTGTACTGTCAAACGGACTTGTTGCTGGTATATATTCTAATGCACCCATACCTCTTTTTCCTGTATAGCACAGTCTGTCTATAACATTAAATTCACTAATTGATTTTCCCTGCTCAGCCAGCCATCTGTCTATAATTTTATTACCAAATTTATCTGGAAGTGAATCCGCTACCAATCCAGGTGCTCCATGAAATGCTGTCCTTGCAAGTTCCGGAAATTCATACACTCTTTCTGATAATGGCATATGTATAGGTGATACCTCAATATTACTCTTTAAAAAATCTTTATCATATTCAAATGCAACAACCCCATTTGCTTCATTCATATGAATTATTCCAATTCTTGTGCCCCAAAGCATTACCTCCGCTGTATTTATCATTCATCTTCCCCCCATTTAAATCCAGTATCTGCTTTTCTTTTTGCAGATGCTCTCTGCCTTGTTTTAACATTTTTCAAATAAGATGATGGCCGGTTGTTCATATCTGGTATCACATTCACGAAATTATTCATAAGCTCCATCGCATTCATTAATTTCATAAAATTAACAAGACTTATATCTTCTCCACTTTCAAACCGAGTAATACTTCTTAATGAAACGCCTGATTTATCCGAAAGTTCTTTCTGTGTTAATGGATAACTTATCCTATATGCCTTAAACCTGATAACAACTTCCTCATAATCACTAATCATAATTAAACATCTCCAAATCCATAAATCTTATATATCTTATTCAAATGTTTTTTGTATTGTATCACATTTGCAATTAATTAGCAATATATGGCGTGTTAAGTCATATTTTAATACTTAATACGCCATATATTGCTAGTTATTTTTTATTTTGTGCGGCAGTCGTACCCGAAGAATTTTTCTTTTAAACATCTGGCTGTTAAAAGGTATCACAGGATAAATGTAGCTTTTTCCTGATATTGTCCTGTTAAAGCATACAAGCACTATCGCAAATATGACTCCTGCCAGAAGTCCGATTCTTCCAAAAAACTGCACCAGAATCAGATTGACTATTCTTATGAATTTTAATGCATATCCCATCTCAAAACTTGCCTGTGAGTAAGTTCCAACCGTTACAACTGCCATATAAAGAAGCGATTCTGAATTAAACCACCCGGACTCCACAGCATATTCTCCCACAACAATACCGGCAAGAATACTCAAAGGTGTCGACAGCATTCCTGGCGTATTGACCGCCGCCAGCTTAAGCCCGTCAACTGCAAGTTCAAGAATAAAAAGCTGCAATATAACCGGAACCGTTATATCCTCACTTATCGTTATGAATTTCAACCATTCAGGCACCCACTGTGGATTGCTCTCAAGCAAAAGCCATACAGGTGTAAGAAAAACCGTAAGCAATGTAAAGAAGAACCTCGACAGTCTTATATAAGTTCCTATCATTGGCGAAAAATTAAAATCATCTGCTTCTTCTATTATATCAAATACATTTGTTGGAATTATCATTACTGCAGGTGATGTATCTACCATAATAACTATATTTCCATCAAAAAGTGCTGCTGCAGCGGTATCGGGTCTTTCGGAATATTTATACTTAGGAAACGGATTAATCCATTTTCCCTTAAACATACATTCCGCAAGGCTCTCTATATTCATAGTGAGCGCCTCAACCTCTATGCTGCTTATCAGATTCTCAATTCTTTCAAGCAGCTTCTTATCAACCTTATCATCAATATAGCACACAGCAACATCTGTCCTGGAGCGTTCCCCTACAGTATACATTTCCATTGAAAAGCGGCTATCCCTTATTCTTCTTCTTAAAAGTGCCGCATTGCACACAAGTGTCTCAACAAATCCGTCTCTTGAGCCACGCAGAACCTTGTCTTTGTAAGGCTCTGTAACTGAACGCATCGGATAAGTACGGCAGTCAATAAGTATACATTCATCAAAGCCATCTATTATCATGACTGTCTGTCCTGAAAGAAATGCCTTCTCCACTTCGTCGTAATGTCCGTTTTTTTCAATCTCTGTATACGGCATTCCGACTTCTAAGAATGTATCTATATCCTTTATGTCCGATTCTTTCAATGAATAAAAAAACTGCACCAGTTTTTCAATTGTTTCTTCCTGTACGAATCCATCTATAAAATAAAAATGTGTTCTCTTCCCACCTATTAATACATCTCTTTGCAGAATGTCAAAATTCCTGTCCACTCTTAACTTTTCATTCATCATGCGGACATTCATGTCTATGTTAGTTGTAAAATCAGTCATGCTTACTCCTTTCACCTGCACATTTTCAACCGCACTTTAAAGCACCTTTCGATATCCCATATTGCCGCTAAATCTCTTCAAAGCACGAAAAGGGCAGGACTTACGCCCTGCCCTTATAGAATGTCCACATTTGACACATTTATTCTGCTATTAGTTCTCAAAAAGTGATGTTGAGTAATATCTGTCGCCGCTGTCCGGAAGCAGTGCTACGATTGTCTTGCCTTCGTTCTCTGGTTTCTTAGCCCACTCGATTGCTGCATAAAGTGCTGCACCTGCCGATATTCCAACCAGAATTCCCTCTGTGTGTGATATCAATCTGGCATACTCGAATGCGTCATCATTATCAACTGGAACTACGCTGTCATATATCTTAGTATTAAGAATTTCTGGAACAAAGCCTGCTCCAATTCCCTGAATCTTATGTGGTCCCGGCTTGCCCTGTGAAAGTACCGGTGAAGTTGCAGGCTCAACTGCAATTATCTCAATCTTGTCATTCTTAGACTTAAGATATTCACCAACGCCTGTAATTGTTCCGCCTGTACCAACACCTGCAACAAATGCGTCAACTTCTCCATCCGTATCATTCCATATCTCTGGACCAGTTGTTCTTCTGTGTGCATCCGGGTTAGCAGGATTAACAAACTGTCCTGCAATCATGCTACCTTCAATCTCATTCTTTAATTCTTCTGCCTTCGCAATAGCACCTGTCATTCCCTTATAGCCAGGAGTAAGTACAATCTCTGCACCATATGCCTTAATTATATTTCTTCTTTCAACACTCATAGTCTCTGGAAGAACTATTATTGTTCTGTAGCCTTTTGCTGTTGCAATAGCAGCAAGTCCGATTCCTGTATTGCCTGATGTAGGCTCAATAATTGTTGCGCCCGGCTTAAGAATTCCTTTCTTCTCTGCATCTTCAATCATTGCCTTTGCAACTCTGTCCTTAACGCTTCCTGTTGCATTAAAATATTCAAGCTTAACAAGTATTCTTGCCTTAAGTCCAAACTTCTCTTCAATATGTCCGACTTCTACAAGTGGTGTGTTACCTATTAAATCTGCTGCTGATTTATATATCTTTCCCATACAATCCTCTTTTCTTGTGGTATTATTCCACATTTTCTAATATCAATTCATGAATCAGGTGTTATGTATATGCAGTACATAAACATACTATGTTTATATGTTATTATAGGACAATGATTCTGATTTGTACAGTACTTTTTTATTTTTCTTTATTCTCGTTTCTGGCTTCCCAGTTTTGGACTTCTTCCGTGCCTTCCGCTGCTCTAACGTCCAATTCACTTCTCCGGCTTCCCGGTTTTGGACTTCCTACATGCCTTCCGCTGCTTCAACATCCAATCTGCTCCTCCGGCTTCCCGGTTTTGGACTTCATCCGTGTCTCACTCTGCTCTAACGTCCAATCCATGTTCCCAGCCTCTCGGTTTTGGACTTCATCCGTGCCTCACTCTGCTCTAACGTCCAATTCACGCTTCCGGCTTCACAGTTTTGGACTTCATCCGTGCCTTTCTCCGCTCTAACGTCCAATTCCCGCTTCCGGCTTCCCGGTTTTGGACTTCCTCCGTGCCTCACTCCGCTTCAACGTCCAATCCACGCTTCCAGCTTCCCGGTTTTGGACTTCTTCCTTGCCTCACTCTGCTTCAACGTCCAATCCACGTCACCAGCTTCCCGGTTTTGGACTTCTTCCTTGCCTCACTCTGCTTCAACGTCCAATCCACTCCTCCGGCTTCCCGGTTTTGGACTTCTTCCGTGCCTCACTCCGCTTCAATGTCCAATTATCACTTCCTGATTCCCACCGTTTCTTTAATTGCTTCCACCAGCCCACTATAGCTATGCTCACAAGCTTCAATTATCCTATTCTCTTTCACACCCGCCTCAACAAGCTTTCTGCTACAGGCAGGGCCAATGCTATACACTGGGACTTCACCTGATTCACCAAGCTTGTCAATCAGCCATTTTATTCTCTCACCGCTGATGCCACTGGTAACAGCTATTCCAGAAACATCACTAAAATCTTTCATTTCGTACTCTGCATATGTATCAACATATTCATTCCTGTATACTGGAATCTTAATCAGTTCTCCGTAATCTTTCATAGCTTCTTCAAGTGAACCGCTTGTTACCTCAGCACACAGATATACAACCTTCCCGGCTGCAATATTCATCAGACTCTTTCCAAGCTCCAAGCCAGCAGCTTGTAAAGAAACAAAATCAGCTTCAAGACCGCATGTTGTTCTTAAAGCTTCCTGTGTCTTTTTGCCGACTACCGCAATCTTAACACCAGCAGGAAGTTCACACTCCCCCATATTATAAGCAAACCCAGCCACAGCATTTTTACTTGTAAACACAAGCCACTGTGCATCTTTTATCTTTTCCAAAAGATTCTCCACACGAATATAACCAATCCTGCCAGTCACTATTTTTTCGCAGGAAAGCCCCTCCTTTGCAAGTAATTCTGCAAAGGAAGGGCTTTTATCGCACATCTGTCCGTTTTCAATATATGTATATATGTATTTACCCACAATCTACTCCAATCCAAGCATACGGGCTGCTTCGTGGCCAACCGCCTCACTGTCAGTTCCTGTAACCTCAATTCTAAGAATCCTGCTGCAATCATCATTACCAAATAACACAACCATTCGAAGGTCACCGTTATCCTTTGTCACACAGTGTGCGCCAACCGGGGCATGACAGCCGCCGCCTGTTAATCTTAAAAATGTTCTTTCAGCAACAGCTTCTCTATCAGAATTATCATCTGACAAAGCATTTATCTTATCAAGAAGTTCTGTATTCACCTCTGCAGTCTCAATCGCAAGAACTCCCTGTGCCGGTGCCGGAATAACGACCTCCGGGTCAAGGTACTCTGTTATCTCAGATGACCTGCCAAGTCTGTTAAGTCCTGCTGCTGCAAGCACAATTCCATCAAGTCCGTATGAATCGTCCATAAGTTTGTTAATTCTCGTATCAACATTTCCCCTGATAGCAGTAAACTGGATATCAGGACGCAGCATTGCAAGCTGGCATGCACGCCTGAGGCTACCAGTTCCTATAACCGCACCAGAAGGAAGTTCTGAAAAACTTCCTACAGTCTTTAATATAAGTACATCTCTGCAATCCTCTCGTTTCCACGCCTTTGCAAATGTAAGTCCAGTCGCACATTCAGCCGGCATATCCTTCATGCTGTGAACCGCCATATCAATGCTGCCTGAAAGAAGCGCTTCCTCAATCTCCTTTACAAAAAGCCCCTTAGTTCCAATCGCAGCAAGCGGCTTATCCGTAACCTTGTCGCCTGTTGTCTTAATTATAACAAGTTCAAATGTATCCTCAGGATACGCCTCTTCCATTCTTCTCTTAACATATTCCGACTGGACAAGTGCCAGCTTCGAACCTCTCGTTCCTATTCTGTAATGCATAATCCTCCCTACAAGCCAAACAGTCTCTCCACCATGTCTTTATACTGCTGCTGTTCATTTTCTTCCACATTTTTCAATTCTTCAATCGGTTCTTTTAACAATCTGTGTAATGACGACTTAAGAATCTTCTTTAAGATTACCCTGTCATGGTCTGAAAGGTCAATCTTGCGGTTAAGATAATCATAGCTGTCCTGTACTATCTCATCACATTTTTTGCCAAGCGACTGGATAGTTGTATCCATTCTGCTTGATGTGAGCCATTTCTTTGTTTCCGCTATATATTCATCAATCACGCACTGGCTTTCTTTTAACAAATGTGCCCTCTCATTCTGATTAGACTTCACAATCCCACCTATCCTGTCAAGGTCAATAAGAGTAACTCCAAAAATGTCACCTGCCGATTTTTCTATATCTCTTGGTGCAGCAAGATCAAGAAGTGTCATCTTTTTACCCCCTGATAATTCAGCACATTTAATCACCAGATGAGGTGATGAAGTCGCTGAGACAACTATATCACTGCTTTTAAGTGCTTCTGTTTTCTTATCATATGCAATAACCTGAATATCTGGAAATTCCTTAAGCAACGCCTTCGCATGCTGATAAGTTCTTGAACACACTGTTACATCAGCGCCATATTCTGCCAGATATCTTATGGCAAGAGCCGCGGTTTTGCCGCTTCCTATAACAAGTGCGTGCTTTCCTGATATGCCACATACTCTGTCTAACTCCTGAATACCGACATAGCATACAGATACTGGTTTTTCACTTACCTTGTACTCTGTCTTAATCCGCTTTGCACAGCTTACCGCTTCTCTTACTATATAATTAAGTTCTTTCCCGCTGTGTCCAAGCGTTCTTGAAAGGTCTGCCGCATCCTTTAACTGGCCTAGTATCTGATCCTCTCCAAGCACCATGCTTTCAAGTCCGGCGGCTATGCAAAACAGATATACCAGTGCTTCTTCACCACATTTGACACCGGCTAATTTAGTATCAGTAAGTCCAAAATAATCATTGAATAAATCGGACATTACTTGTACAAATGTTTCATCCTCATACAAATAAAACACTTCGCATCTGTTGCATGTTGAAAGGCACATGCACTGTTTCACACCTGCTTCCTCTGCCTGTTGCATAAAGTCTGCTATCCCGCTGTCTGTGAATGTAATCTTGTCCCTTACTGAAAGGTCTGTATTCTTATAATTAATTCCTACATATCCTAACTGCATCTGTATTCCCACTTATTATCCGAATTATTTCCTGAAGAATTCTTCCATAACCTCTATTGTACGGTTGATATCCTCATTAGTGTGTGCGTCTGATACGAACATTGCCTCAAACTGTGATGGTGCAATGTATATTCCGTTATCAAGCATATGTCCAAAGTATTCTGCATACTTCTTAGTGTCTGACTTTACTGCACTGTCATAATCTTCAACTGCATCTGGTGTAAAGAATATACTCATAAGTGAACCAATCTGATTAACCGATACCCTTCCGGCTCCACATTTTCTTACACTGTCAGCAATACGCTTTGTCTTAGTCTCAAGTCTGTCGTATATGTCCTTATTATCTCTTAAGATTCTTAAAGTCTCTAAGCCTGCTGCTGTTGCAATTGGATTGCCTGACAATGTTCCTGCCTGATATACAGGACCGTCAGGACTTACCATTCGCATAATGTCAGCTCGTCCGCCATATGCGCCGACTGGCATACCCCCACCTACAATCTTTCCAAGAGTTGTAAGATCTGGCTTTATGTTAAAGTACTCCTGTGCTCCGCCAATTGAAAGTCTGAAGCCTGTTATTACCTCATCAAATATAAGAAGACTTCCATTTTCCTTAGTTATGTCTCTTAAGAATTCAAGAAATCCATGTCTTGGAAGCACAACTCCCATGTTAGCTGCAACTGGTTCGACTATTACCGCAGCTATTTCATCTTTATTGTTATCAAAAAGCTCCTTCACAGAATCGCAATCATTGTACTCTGCTATAAGTGTATTCTTAGTGTAATCAGCAGGAACTCCTGCACTGTCCGGAACTGATGTTGTAAGTGCTGCTGAACCGGCTTTTACTAAAAGTCCGTCAGAATGTCCATGATAACAGCCTCTGAACTTAATTATCTTGTCTCTTCCGGTGTAGCCTCTTGCCACACGGATTGCGCTCATAACGGCTTCTGTTCCTGAACTTACAAGACGGCTCACCTCCATTGTAGGAATAAGCTCGTATATAAGCTCTGCCATCTCAACTTCTCTCTTGGTTGGTGCACCATATGTAAGGCCTGCTTCCGCAGCTTCCTTAACCTTTGCAATTACTCTGTCATGTGCATGACCTAATATTCCCGGTCCCCATGAACATATGTAGTCAATCATTTCATTCCCATCTACATCAGTAATTCTGTCTCCCTTGGCAGAAGCTATGAATCTTGGCACTCTGTCAACTGCCTTGTATGCCCTGACAGGACTGTTTACACCACCCGGCATATGTTTTACTGCTCTCTCATATAAATCATTTGACATCTCTTCATTCATAAAACCAGCTCCTCCTGCTTAATTTAATACTGCTAAAAATGTTACTCTTCCTTTAACCATTTTGCCACATCTATAGCATGATATGTAATTATCATCTTAGCTCCGGCTCTCTTAAAGCCTGTCATATTCTCCATTACAATCTTCTTCTCATCAATCCAGCCATTCATTGCTGCTGCCTTAACCATCGCGTACTCACCGCTTACATTATAAGCGACAATTGGAATATTGAAGTTAAGCGCTATCTCTTTCATAACGTCCATATATCCGAGTGCCGGCTTTGCAATAATCATGTCTGCACCTTCTAATATGTCTTCTTCAACTTCCCTTAACGCTTCTTTTCCATTAGCCGGGTCCATCTGATATGTCTTTCTGTCACCAAATCCCGGTGCTGAATGTGCGGCATCCCTGAACGGTCCGTAATATCCTGATGCAAATTTGGCACTGTATGAACATATAGGAATATTAACCAATCCTGCCTCATCAAGTGCATTTCTGATTGCCTCAACTCTCTTATCCATCATGTCACTCGGTGCAATTATATCTGCCCCCGCTTTTGCATAAGCAACCGACGCCTTTGCAAGAAGCGGCAGTGTCTCATCATTTAATATAACGCCATTTTTTACAAGTCCGCAGTGTCCATGTGATGTGTACTCACACAGGCACACATCAGCCATGATAACAAGCTCTGGATAAGCATCCTTAATAAGACGGATTGCCCTGCACACAACACCTTCCTCGTCATATGCCTCACTTCCGACCTCATCTTTATGTACAGGGATTCCAAAAAGCAGAATCCCCTTAATTCCAACCTCTACAGCACATCCGATTTCTTCAAGAACATGGTCAAGCGAATACTGACATATTCCCGGCATTGACGGCACTTCCTGTATTACATCATTCTCCTCTGTCACAAATACAGGATATATAAGCTCGTCCACCCTTACATGATTCTCTCTTACCATATCTCTTAATGTCGCATTCATTCTTAATCTTCTTGTCCTGTCCATGATTATCATCTTCCTTCCAACGTTTCCTATATAATAGCATTGCATATAAACATTGTAAACTGGTATGTTATGTTCTGCTATGTATCTTAACCATTCTTGCATACTCACCATCAAGCTTCATAAGCTCCTCGTGAGTTCCTCTCTCCTTGATGCCCTCGTCAGTAAGCATCAGGATTTCCTCCGCATTTTCAATAGTTGTAAGTCTGTGTGCTATTACAAATGTGGTTCTGTTCTTAGCCAGCTTCTCAAGTGATTCCTGTACAATCTGCTCACTCTCATTATCAAGTGCTGATGTCGCCTCATCAAATATAAGAATTGGCGGATTCTTTAAGAATACTCTTGCAATTGACAGTCTCTGCTTCTGACCGCCTGACAATTTGACTCCGCGCTGTCCGATATCTGTGTCGTATCCGTTCTCAAAGCTCATAATAAAATCATGCGCATTTGCAAGCTTTGCCGCCTGAATTACTTCTTCGTCTGTAGCATCTGGCTTACCATATCTTATATTTTCTTTAATTGTACCCATAAACAGATACACATCCTGCTGTACAACTCCGATATGGTCACGCAGGCTTTTAAGTGTAACATCTTTGATATCTGTTCCATCAATCTTAATCGAACCGCCCGTCACTTCATAAAATCTTGGAATAAGCGAGCAGAGTGTTGTCTTTCCTACTCCCGAAGGACCTGCAAGTGCAACATATTCTCCCGGTCTTACTGACAGATTAACCCCGGAAAGCACCTCGTCCACACCGTCCTTATATCTGAAGGACACATTTTCAAATGTTATTGCACCCTTCACATCAGTAAGCTCCTTTGCGTCAGGCTTATCAGCTATTTCCGGCTCTACTGAAAGAATCTCTAAGAATCTTTCGTAACCCGAATAGCCATTCTGGAACTGCTCTGTGAAATCAATAAGCACCTTAACCGGCTCCGTAAATATATTTATATACAGTAAAAATGTAACGAAATCCGTAATATTTACCCAGCCCTTTGCAATTCCAATACCGCCTGTTGCAATTACAATTACATTTATCATTGTTGTAAATGCAGTAAGTCCTGCATTGTACATTCCCATATAATGATAGCTGTCTCTCTTAGATTCAAGGAACAAGTCATTGCCTTTCTTAAATTTCTCACATTCAATATCTTCATTTGCAAATGACTTGACAACCCTTATTCCAGACAGATTGTCCTCTATCTGTGCATTTATCTCACCTATTCTTACCCTGTTTCTCTTAAATGCTCTCTTCATGCGCTTGTTAAGCACATACGCGAATACAAGCATGAACGGAATCAGCACAAATGCGGCAATCGTAAGTCTTAAGTCAATCGAACTTAATATGCATAATGCACCAATTATCTTTATCAGTGAAATAGTTATATTCTCTGGTCCATGATGCAAAAGCTCTGTAATATCGAACAAATCTGATGTTATTCTTGATAATAACTGTCCAACCTTCTGGTCATCATAGAATGAATATGACAGCTTCTGATAATGATTGAATATCTCTGCCCTCATGTCATACTCAATCTTTGCACCCATTACATGTCCATAATTAGATATATAGTAGTTGCAGCCCCACTGTATCAGTACAAGCACAAACAGCACTCCAACAATAATCATAATTCTTGAAAGTGCTTCATTGGCACTCATATATGCGACCTTTGATGTAATGAACCTTACAACAAGTGGTATCACAAGTGCCACCGCCGCTGACATCATTGCCAGTATCATATCAAGTATAAATGTGCCTAAATACGGCTTGTAGTATTTAGCCAGCTTCTTAAGATTCTCTTTCATAATCTTCTCCTGTTTTCTATATTTAATCTTCTTCAATTCCTGCCCGATATTATAACATAAAGTAAGACAATGAAAAAGTATGTAAAATGTCCGGCATGCAATTCATTTTAAATCACATGCCGGACAACTTTAATCGTCTCTATTCTATTTCTTCATTCTTTTGCTTTGCAGCTGCTGAGTTACATTTGCAGTATCTCTACTCGCTTACAAGTTCTGCTTTCTGTGCCTTAGCTTCTCTGCCTGCTCCGTTAATTGCAAGATATAAAAGTCCAATTCCAATAAATATAAGCAACAGAACCACAATCATATACACAACTCCGATTCCTAGTGATTCAGACCCCATCTGGCTTAAATCCCAGCCAAACCAGCCTGCTGGTGCAGCATAATTAAGGAAGTTATAAGGTGCTGTCATTGTATCATACCATCTTACGCCCAATGCAGCCAGAATGTATACGAATGCAACATAGCAAAGCGGTGGAATAACTGCATATATTGCATATATTTTCTTTGCCGAAAATTCCTTATCAAACACAAGGAAATCTGCAATCGCAAATACCGGACCAATTAAATGTACCCCAAGACTTCCTGCATATTTATTAAGATATGCACCAATCAGTCCGTCCTCGGAAGTTGGTCCAAGAATAATCATATACACCAGACATGTCAGTGTAATTGAAAGAGTCATAAGGAATTTGAGTATGTACAACCCATTGTTCTTATAATCCTTTCCCTTAGTGAGCAGTATAACATCAAGCACAATAAATACTGCAAGTACAATATCAAGTGCCACATTAGACAGCGTTGTAAAAAATGTGAATGACTTAATACTGTCAATCGTAAATACAAGACCATACACCGAAGCAATCAGCGATATTGCCTTAAAAATAATACTTGTAATCAACTTTTTCTTATTTATAATATTTGTATTCAATTTGAGCCTCCAATTATTTTGATTTTCAAATTATAATACATATTAGTTTGATTATCAAGTTATTTATATAAAGTATCATTATATTCTTTCTTCTTCATAAGATACCTCCTATCTTCTCTCCGTTTCATAGATCAGCCTGTTACTCTTTCTTGTTCCTTTTGGACTTCCTCCGTGGCTTCCACCGCGTCAATGTCCAATCCGCCTCTATTTCTCACTCCTTTTGGACTTCCTCCGTGGCTCACTCCGCTTCAACGTCCAATCTACCTCTCTTTCTCGTTCCTTTTGGACTTCAACCTGTCTCCCAACCGCCTCAACGTCCAATCCACCTCTCTTTCTCGTTCCTTTTGGACTTCAACCTGCCTTCACTCTGCTTCAATGTCCAATCCGCCACAGCTTTTCTTTTCTTCTACATATATATACGAATCCCTCTCTCAAAAAGTTTAACTTTACACCCTTACTTCCCACAATTTTCCTATCTTCTCCCCACCACAAAAAACTCCCGCAGGAACAAGCCCTGCGGGAGCAATCATACACTTTATTAAACTGTATATTAATTACTTGTAAAGTTCAACAAGCTTTGTAAGGTGATCATATCTTTCCTTAGCAACTTCCTCAGACTTAGCAAAGAGTCTCTCTGCTCTTTCTGGGAATGGCTTAACAAGTCTTGTGTAACGAGCCTCGTTATTAAGGAAATCCTGATATGTTCCATCACCTTCCTTAGATGTAAGTGTGAATGGATTCTTTCCTTCAGCCTTAAGTGCTGGGTTGAATGAGAAGAGGTTCCAGTAACCAGCCTTAACAGCCTTCTTCATCTCATCCTGGCAGTGGTTCATACCACCCTTAGCAATACCGTGAAGTTCACAAGGAGCATAACCAATGATAAGTGATGGTCCATTGTAGCTTTCTGCTTCCTGAATAACCTTAACAGCCTGAGCTGGGTTAGCACCAAGAGCAATCTGTGCTACATATACATAACCGTATGTCATAGCAATTTCTGAAAGGCTCTTCTTTCCGATTTCCTTACCTGCTGCAGCGAACTGGCAAACCTCACCGATGTTAGAAGCCTTAGAAGCCTGTCCACCTGTATTAGAGTACATCTCTGTATCGAATACGAATACATTAACATTCTCACCAGAAGCAAGTACATGATCAAGACCACCGAAACCGATATCATAAGCCCATCCATCACCACCGAAAATCCATACAGACTTCTTAGCAAGGAAATTCTTCTTAGCTAAAATCTGTGGAGCTACTGGACAACCATCTTTAGCTGCCTTCTCTAACTCTGCAATAAGAGCATCAGCTGCTGGTGTGTTAGCCTTTGTATCATTCTTTGTCTCTAAGTACTTAGCTGCTGCTGCCTTGAAGTCATCAGATGCCTTATCAGATGCAGCCATTTCCTCAACCTGGGCAATAAGCTGATCTCTTAAAGTCTTCTGTCCTAAGTACATACCGAAACCATGCTCTGCATTATCCTCGAAAAGTGAGTTAGACCAAGCTGGTCCCTTCTTAGAATCCTTATTAACTGTATAAGGTGATGTAGCTGCTGGATTTCCCCAGATTGAAGAACAACCTGTTGCGTTAGAAATATACATCTGCTCACCGAATAACTGTGTAATTAATCTTGCATAAGATGTCTCTGCACAACCTGCACATGATCCTGAGAATTCAAGAAGTGGCTGGTTGTACTGTGATCCGATAGGACCATTAACTAATGCAGGAGTAATCTCCTTCTTACCAACATTCTCTACTAAGTAGTTGAATACTGGCTGCTCGTCTGCCTGAGATTCCTGTGGAACCATCTTAATAGCTTCTCCAGCCTTAGGGCAGACAGTAACACACTCGCCACATCCCATACAATCTAATGGAGATACTGACATTGTGTACTTCATTGTCTTATCAATTGCATGCTTAGAATCTGCAAGCTTAATATTAGAAGGTGCTGCATTTACCTCATCTGTTGAAAGGATAAATGGACGAATTGTAGCATGTGAACATACAAATGCACAGCTGTTACACTGAACACAGGCTGTAGGATCCCACTCTGGAACCATAACTGCTGTTCCTCTCTTCTCATATGCAGAAGCACCTGTTTCAAACTGACCATCAGCGATATCCTTGAATGCAGATACTGGAAGGCTGTCACCATCCATTAATCCGATAGGATCAAGGAGTTCGTTAACCATCTTAACTGTAGCTGGACGACCTGTTCTGTCTGCTGCCTTCTTATCATCAGTAGCTGTAGCCCAGTCTGCTGGAACTTCTACCTTATGTACAGCATCAACACCGGCATCAATAGCCTTATAGTTCATCTCTACTACTGCATCACCCTTCTTAGAGTAAGATTTCTTAGCTGCCTGCTTCATGTAATCAACAGCCTTATCGATAGGCATTACATTAGCGAGCTTGAAGAAAGCTGACTGAAGGATTGTGTTAGTTCTCTTACCCATACCAATTTCAATAGCCTTATCAATAGCATTGATAGTATAAAGCTGGATATTGTTCTTAGCGATATACTGCTTAGCTTCTGCTGGCATATGCTGGTTGAGTTCTTCATCAGACCACTGGCAGTTAATCATAAAGATTCCGCCTGGCTTAACATCCTGAACCATCTTATAACCCTTAATAACATATGATGGGTTATGGCATGCTACGAAGTCTGCCTGATTGATATAGTATGGACTCTTAATTGGGTTATCACCAAATCTTAAATGAGAAATTGTGACACCACCTGTCTTCTTAGAATCATACTGGAAGTATGCCTGAATGTACTTATCTGTGTGGTCACCGATAATCTTAGTAGAGTTCTTGTTAGCACCAACTGTACCATCTCCACCAAGACCCCAGAACTTACATTCAACTGTACCAGGAGCTGATGTAATTGGAGCTGGCTTAACTTCTGGTAAGCTTAAGTTAGTTACATCATCAACAATACCGATTGTAAATCTGCTCTTAGGCTCGTCCTTCTCAAGTTCCTTATAAATAGCAAATACTGATGAAGGTGGTGTATCCTTAGAACCAAGACCATATCTGCCGCCTACTAATACGATGTCGTTAAGTCCTGCCTCACGAAGAGTAGTTGCAACATCAAGGTAAAGTGGCTCACCAAGAGAACCTGGCTCCTTAGTTCTGTCAAGTACTGCCATCTTCTTAACTGTCTTAGGAATAACCTTAAGAAGATGCTTAGATGACCATGGACGGTAAAGTCTTACTTTAACAAGTCCGACTTTCTCACCCTTAGCTGTTAAATAATCAATAACTTCTTCTGCTACATCATTGATAGAACCCATAGCAACGATTACTCTGTCTGCATCTGGAGCTCCGTAGTAGTTAAAGAGATCATAGTCTGTACCAAGCTTCTCATTAACCTTACCCATGTACTTCTCAACAACATCCGGAAGCTCATCATATAATGAGTTACATGCTTCACGATGCTGGAAGAAGATATCTCCATTCTCATGTGAACCACGGGCTGCTGGGTGGTTAGGATTAAGTGCATGTGCTCTGAATTCATCAACTGCATCCATTGGGCACATATCCTTAAGATCTTCATAATCCCACTTCTCAATCTTCTGAATCTCATGTGATGTACGGAATCCATCGAAGAAGTTAATGAAAGGAGTCTTGCCTTCAAGTGCTGCACAATGTGCAACTGGGCTTAAATCCATAACTTCCTGTGGGTTAGTCTCGCAAAGCATAGCGAAACCAGTCTGACGACAGGCGTAAACATCTGAGTGATCACCAAAGATATTAAGAGCATGTGTAGATACTGTACGAGCTGATACATCAAATACGCATGGAAGCTGCTCTCCAGCAATCTTGTACATGTTAGGAATCATAAGAAGAAGACCCTGTGAAGCTGTAAATGTTGTAGTTAAAGCACCAGTTGCTAAAGAACCATGTACTGTACCTGCAGCACCTGCCTCTGACTCCATCTCTACTACCTTAACAGTGTTACCAAAAATGTTCTTCAGTCCCTGAGCTGACCATGTATCAACTACATCAGCCATTGGACTTGAAGGTGTGATAGGATAGATACCAGCTACTTCTGTGTAAGCATAAGCTACATGAGCTGCGGCTGTATTACCATCCATTGACTGTTTCTGTCTTGCCATTATAAATATTTCCTCCTTAAGAAAATTTAGGCGGCATAAATGTACCCGACATAATAAAATCAGATATACATTATACGTCCCTACATATTACTTAATATTTTATTATCTTTATCTCCAAAAGTAAAGGCATAAATGTGAGATTTCATGCTTATTTCATTATTAAAATCAATACAATGCCATTAAAAACTGGACTTTTCCAATGTCCAAGCATCGGAAAAGTCCAGTTCCACGATTTACATATTCTTATTATTACTACATTTTATTAATAAATCATTATATTAATCGTCTTCGCCCTGAAGTGCATCGTAACCTGATTCTCCGGTTCTTACCTTTACTACATCCTCAACATCATATACAAAAATCTTACCATCACCGATATGACCTGTATAGAGAGCCTTTCTTGTAGCATTGATAACATCCATTACAGGAACTGAAGATATTACCATCTCAACCTGTGTCTTAGGAAGAAGCTGGATATCCATTGGAACACCTCTGTAATATTCAGGAGCGCCCTTCTGTGTACCACATCCAAGAACCTGTGTAACTGTCATACCTGTAACTCCGATATCGTTCATGGCCTTCTTGAATCTCTCGAATCTCTCCTGCTTCATAAGAATCTCAACCTTGGTAATCTTCTTGCCATCACCTGCATCAGATGTCTTAACAAGAGCAGGTACAGAAGCTTCCATTGATTCTGAACCGATTACATCAACATCACCGTCAACAAAGTCCATACCACCGAATTCAAATCCTGCATAAGCACTTGAAAGACCATGCTCCATAATATCAAGGCCTCTGATTTCTTCTTCCTTAGAAGCTCTGAGTCCGATTGTAGCCTTAATTACTGTGAACACAATCACCATGCATACAGCTGCCCATGCTGCAACTGATACAAATCCTAATAACTGAAGTCCAAGCTGTGTGAATCCACCACCATAGAAAAGACCTTCGCCCTTAATTGAACCACCTTCTAAAGCAATTGCATATCCTGGAGCTGAGCTTGTTGCAAAAAGGCCAACAGCAATTGTACCCCAGATACCATTCATCATATGTACTGCTACAGCACCTACAGGATCATCAACATGAAGCTTGTAGTCAAGAAGCCATACTCCGAATACTACTAAAAGACCAGAAACAATACCTATCATTGTTGCACCAAATGCATCTGTTACATCACAAGGAGCTGTTATACCAACAAGACCTGCAAGTGAAGCATTTAAACACATTGAAACATCAGGCTTACCATATCTTATCCATGTGAATATCATACATGTTACTGTAGCTACTGCAGGAGCAACTGTTGTTGTAAGGAAAATAGAGCCTAAATCTTCAATTGTTGTTGCTGCTGCACCGTTAAATCCATACCAGCCAAACCACAGAATAAATACACCAAGTGCACCAAGTGGAATATTGTGTCCTGGGAAAGCATTTACCTTTATAACCTTACCATTAGCATCCTTTTCAAACTTACCAATACGAGGTCCAAGAATCTTAGCACCAATAAGAGCTGAAATACCACCAACCATGTGAATACAACAAGAACCTGCAAAATCATGGAAGCCTAACTGTGCAAGCCAGCCACCACCCCAGATCCAGTGAGCTTCTATTGGATAGATAAGTGCTGAGATAACTGCTGAGTATACACAATATGATAAGAACTTTGTTCTCTCAGCCATGGCACCTGAAACAATAGTAGCTGTTGTAGCACAGAATACTAAGTTAAATACGAAACTAGAAAAATTAAAATCTTTGTAAGCTGTGAAGATATCAAAACCAGGCTTTCCAATAAAACCAAGTAAATCCTCACCTAATAAGAAACTGAATCCAATAAGAACGAACATTACTGTACCAATACAGAAGTCCATCAGATTCTTCATAATAATGTTACCTGAATTCTTTGCTCTTGTGAATCCTGTTTCTACCATTGCAAAACCTGCCTGCATCCAGAAAACAAGAGCTGCACCTATAAGGAACCACACACCGAATAATTCGGCATCTACCGCTGATAAAATCTCTTGCATAACCATTTCCTCCCTAATCAGAAATTCTTTTTAATTTAATTGCCGGTAACAGAGTTGATCAGGTTCTGTACCTGATTAAACAGAATGCAAAAAAGGCGTGTAGGCAGTTTTCCCAAACTGCTTACACGCCTTTGTGTACATCACTGTTCAATTCATGCTGTTCATTATACTCGCCATTTTCAATAATTATTGAAAAAATCGGACATTTTTATTGACTTTTTAATTTTTTCTTAATATTATTTTAATAAATAAACTTTTAGAGGAGACAATTTATGAAACATATGATACAGCCATTTGGAATTGACATGCATAAAAATGTTCTTACAGACACAAAAGCAGTTAAGCATATGCATTTTTACGAAGCAGATAAAACTAATACCATCCTTAACATCTCATTTATTCCATCATCCACTACAGAATGGATAATATGTTACAACGATAATAATGACATATCTGAATTCATATGTATCGGATGCCAGAACAAAATCACAACGATGTCTCTCAATGAATTCGACCATTATTTCGGGATAAGATTCGACAACACTGGCTGCTACTTTAATAAAGGCTGTGATATTAAGACTTATCCCGTCAATATTACAGATAATATATTCCGTTATGAGCCAGCCTCTCAATCGTATGAAATGCAGCTAATAAAGGATTTTCACAATTCTTCATCCTTTAAAGACAGAATTAGACTTTTTAAAGCATTTGTTACAGATTGCAAGACCTTCTGCCCTGTTTCTGAAAATATTAAAGAACTTAACAGGCTTATATATTCAGGTGCCGGCACAGTTGCAGAATTATCTGCAGAATCTGGATATTCTGTAAGACATATATCAAGGCTCTACAGCGAAGTCTATGGTATTGGTGCAAAGGATTTTATCAAAATGTACAGATTCCAGAATGTCCTTGCAGCCATAATTGCTGACCCTGACCGTGATAACAGCTTCTTTATCGAAGGTGCTGGTTATTCAGATCAGGCACATTTCCAGAGAGAATTCAGGGCATTTATGGGAATGACTCCTAAGCAGTACATAAAACTCATTAAGAATTTCTGATATACACACTAAAGCAGGTGACAATCTTTACAATCAGACTGCCACCTGCTTTTCTTAATCTCCATCAGTTAATATAAAATCACTCATCACTGTATTACATATATCCATGCCATATTCAGTAAGCCTTAACATATCTCCCCGCTTTACAAGAAGACCTTTATTAATATTCCGCTCTGTTTCTTTCGCATAGACATCATTAATTGAAACTCCGAACCTGTTCTTAAAATCCTTCACATCAACTCCTGCCACCTTTCTAAGGCCAAGAAACATGAATTCTTCCATTGCATCTTCTTTCGTCAGAATTTCAATATTTTCATGAAGTTTTCCTATATCACCGTTAAGCTCTATATACTCCCTGACATCCCTTATGTCAGAATACCGCTCATTCCCTGTAAATCCTGCTGCCGAACACCCAAAGCCATAATACTCTCCTCTGTTCCAATACAGAAGATTATGCCTGCATTCGAAGCCCGGTCTGCTGTAATTGGATATTTCGTATCTTTCATACCCTGCATTCTCAAGAATCTGCTTCGTTATATGGTACATACGCCTGTCCTCTTCCTCATCAGGAACCGGCGGAAACTTATCAATATTATCAGCCAGATAAGTGCCTTCCTCAAGAATAAGGCTATACACAGATATATGCTCCGGCTGTAATGCCATCACCTTGTCAAATGTATTTTCAAGAGTTGCTTCAGTCTGCCCCGGAATAGCCGACATAAGGTCAACATTAATATTATTAAAGCCTGCAGCCCTTGCCAGTCTGAAGCTTTCCTCAAACTGTTCAAATGTGTGTATTCGCCCAAGCATTTTTAATTCATTATTATCAGCAGACTGTAAGCCAAAGCTTAACCTGTTCACTCCTGCGGCTCTGTATTCTGAAAGCCTGCTTTCATTAACTGTTCCCGGATTACATTCCATTGTTATCTCAGCATCATCCAAAACATCAAAACAATCCCTGACAGCAGCTAATATGTCAGCTATACAGCCATCAGGCAGTACAGACGGAGTACCTCCGCCAAAGAATATGGATGTTATCTTATCCTTTACCTGCCTGTCCGCTGTATTTCTGATTTCATTAATAAGTGCCCTAGTGTATGCATATTTTACAGCATCACCAGCCGGAGCAGACAGGAAATCACAATATATACATTTGTGTACACAAAAAGGGATATGTATATATATCCCTTTTTCATATGTTTTATTCATCATCTAACTTTAATACGCTCATAAACGCCTTCTGTGGAATCTCTACATTACCAATCTGGCGCATACGCTTCTTTCCTTCCTTCTGCTTCTCAAGAAGTTTCTTCTTTCTTGAGATATCACCACCGTAACATTTTGCAAGTACATCTTTTCTGAGTGCCTTGACAGTTTCTCTCGCAATTACCTTGCTTCCGATAGCTGCCTGAATCGGAATCTCAAACTGCTGTCTTGGAATCTCTTCCTTGAGCTTCTCACACATTTTACGGCCTCTCTCCTCAGCATTGCCGGCAAATACAATGAATGAAAGTGCATCAACTTCTTCTTTGTTAATAAGAATGTCAAGCTTGACAAGCTTAGAACGCTCATACCCCTTCATCTCATAATCAAATGATGCATAACCTCTTGAGCGTGATTTAAGTGCATCAAAGAAATCATATATAATCTCATTAAGAGGAAGGTCATACTTAAGCAGTGCTCTTGTCTGCTCAATATATTCCATTCCATTATATATGCCACGCCTTTCCTGGCAAAGCTTCATAATAGGTCCGACAAATTCAGTTGTAACCATAATCTCAGCACTTACCATAGGCTCTTCCATATAATCAATCTCAGACGGGTCCGGCATATTAGACGGATTAGTAAGGTCAATTACATCTCCGTTCGTCTTGTGAACCTTATATATAACGCCCGGTGCGGTTGTTACAAGGTCAAGATTATATTCTCTCTCAAGTCGTTCCTGTATAATCTCTAAGTGAAGAAGTCCTAAGAATCCACATCTGAAGCCAAATCCAAGTGCAATAGATGTCTCCGGCTCAAACTGCAGGGCTGCATCATTAAGCTGCAGCTTTTCAAGTGCATCACGCAGATCCTGATACTTGGCACCGTCTGCCGGATATAATCCACAGTAAACCATAGGATTAACCTTCTTGTAACCAGGAAGCGGCTGCTCACATGGTCTGTCATTATCAGTAACTGTATCACCAACTCTTGTATCTCTTACATTCTTGATACTTGCTGTAATATAGCCAACCATTCCTGCTGTAAGCTCATCGCATGGAATAAAACGGCCTGCACCGAAATATCCAACCTCAACGACCTCTTCTACAGCTCCGGTTGCCATCATTCTTATCTTAGTACCCTTCTTGACAGTACCTTCTTTAATTCTTACAAATATAATAACACCCTTATATGCATCATATAACGAATCAAATATAAGTGCTGAAAGTGGTGCAGATGCATCTCCTGATGGTGCCGGAATCTTAGTTACAATCTGTTCAAGAACCTCTTCAATATTAATTCCGTTCTTGGCTGATATAAGCGGTGCATCCTGTGCCTCAATTCCTATAATATCCTCAATCTCTTCTATAACTCTTTCAGGCTCCGCACTTGGAAGGTCAATCTTATTAATTACAGGAAATACATCAAGATCATGGTCTAATGCAAGATATACATTAGCAAGTGTCTGTGCTTCAATCCCCTGTGCCGCATCTACAACAAGTATAGCACCGTCACAGGCAGCAAGTGCTCTTGAAACCTCATAATTAAAATCAACATGTCCCGGAGTATCAATAAGATTAAATATATACTCCTGTCCATCTGATGCCTTATATACAGTTCTTACTGTCTGTGCTTTAATTGTAATTCCTCTTTCTCTTTCAAGATCCATGTTATCTAGAATCTGTTCCTGCATTTCTCTTGATGTGAGAAGTCCGGTTTTTTCAATAATTCTGTCAGCCAGTGTTGACTTACCATGATCAATATGTGCAATAATACAAAAATTTCTTATGTTCTTCTGATTAATTCCTGCCATTAATATAACCCCGCTTGTTTTAAATAATCTGTTATGCCATCTGCTATGGCTTGTGCTGTCTTATCTTTATCAGTTGTTACTTTCTTTAAATCTGATGCATTAGTTATAAAGCCAATATCTATTATTGTGCTTGTACATTTGCTATGGGCATTAATATAATAATTATCCTTTGCATCTGCAACTGTGCCAGCCTTTACTCCACGGTTCTTGATACCCACCGATTTCTCAAGGCTTGCAAGTATTTTTCTTGATAATTCTGCTGCCTCCACAGGCTTTGTAGTATGAATATAACTCTCTGCTCCCGATACAGAAGTATCGTTATTGTATGAATTCATTCTTAAAGAAACAACTATATTAGCTGATGATTTATTACATGTATTTACTCTTGCTTCATCAGTTACATCTGTATCAGAAGTTCTTGTAAGAACAACATTTATCCCTTGTATATCAAGCTTTTCTTTAACAGCAAGAGCCATATCAAGAGTTATATTCTTCTCTTTCTTTCCATTGGAACTAAGCCCCATGTCTTTTCCGCCTTTCGCAGCATCCAGACATACAGTTATGTTTTTGGCAGGCTTACTCTCTTTCTCTGTTTCATTAATTACATTATTAGTTCTGGTTTCATTCTGCGTTTCTTTCTCTGTACCAGTACTTATACTGACTGGCTTAAAAAAATCATTATAAACCATCAAAGCCAATACCAGCATACAGACAAGAGTAGCCAGACCAAATATTTTATCAATTCTAAATGTCTTATGACCTCTCATTATAGTACTCCATTAATATTTCTTGTACTATTGTCCATAAGGAAGGGGCAAATGTCAACAACTTTTGACCATTTCTTTTCTTAACTGACGCATTATTTTCTTTTCGAGCCTTGAAATATACGATTGTGAAATTCCTAACATATCTGCAACCTCTTTCTGCGTCTTTTCTTCTCCATCCTCTGAGCTTAAACCAAATCTTAAATCAACTATTATTCTTTCACGCTCCGGCAGCTGGTTTATAGCTCTTTTAAGCATTTTACATTCAACCTCTGTTTCAATATCCCTATATATAATATCCTCATCCGTTCCTATAATATCTGACAACAGAAGCTCATTTCCATCCCAGTCAACATTTAATGGCTCGTCTATTGAAACTTCTGCCTTTATTTTACTGTTTCTTCTAAGATACATAAGAATTTCATTTTCTATACACCTTGATGCATATGTCGCAAGCTTGATATTTTTATCCTTGTCATATGAATTAATTGCCTTGATAAGCCCTATTGTGCCTATTGATATTAAATCCTCTACTCCAACCCCTGTATTATCAAATTTCTTTGCTATATATACAACAAGCCTTAAATTATGTTCTATCAGAGTGTGCTTTGCTTCAGCATCAGAAGCTGTCCCCAGTGCTTCTATTGCATCCTGCTCCTCACTTGCCCCAAGTGGTGCCGGTAATATATCTGTTCCACCTATATAATGTACATCGCCCTGCTTTAATAAACAAAAATTTTTTATAGAAGGCATTACCTTAAACTGAAAATGATCCGCCATTGCAACCTTTACTACCATATTTCTATCCATCCTTTTATTTTCTTCAAACTTCCAATTCCTCTACATAATCATGTCCTTCCCCAAAAGAGCATGATAATCCCCATTCTTATTAATCTGCCCAAGAGACATGCCTATAGCCGCATCCTCCCTTTTCACAACATTTTCTCCCTCGTATATATGTATATAATCTGCTGTTATGATTTCCATCATCCCACCTGAACTTCCAACACTGTTATATGGAATCAGATGATATCCAAGCTTCTGTAAGTTATCTATATCACTGAGAATGTCGTTGAAATATGTTCTTTCTACCACTGTAACCGGTCTTTTTCCAATATAATCAACAAGGCTGTTGCCTGTATCGATTATTGCGTCCATTTCAAATTCCCGTTCTGCTACGCCAATCACAATATGTCTTTTTAAACCATCCGTTATCCTGATAGTTTTAAGTGCCTTAAGCACCATGACAACAGCCATGACCGTCACAGTAAGAAAGATTACAAGCTCACTGTCAGACAGAATTACATTTTGAATAAAATACCCTGCAAATGTGTACTTTAACCAATGCATTATCCCACCTGCAAAAAGTGCCGTAAATATCATTCCGGCAGCTGCTTTCAACAGTTTTCTCATATAAAGCTTTAATTGTTTTGATGTTTTATGCTTAAAGTTCTCATTTCCCGAAAGCATTATCATCGCCATGATTAATGTCACCGGACCATATGTAATGAACTTTCCAAGCACTGCAAATCTTAGTGGAATACACACGCACATGACAGCCCATGCAGCTCCTAAAGTGGCAGAAATAATCATTCTGGATATTCTGGCAGAAAATTTAAAAATCCAGTCTGTTATAAGCAGCACACACAGGTTTGCCACGAAGTTTATTCCAAACAGAACATCTGCATATATAACCGTATCCGTTATCACCTCCTTGTTTTGAATCTGTTTTCTTGTTACAGGTGGAATTATATACAACATGCCATGCAAAATTTGTCAAAACAACAGAGTGGGTACAAAAAAACACCGCCAGCAGACTGACGGTGTTAAATATACTTATATTGAATTATTACTTTTTATTCTTCTGTAAGAATGTTGGAATTGTAATTCCTCTGTCCTTAACCTGTGGTGTAACAGCTGATGGCTGCTTAAGTCCTGGAAGTGGAGCATCATTTGATACAGAAGATGTTCTAGCTGGCTGTGTATATGTATACTGTGGCTTTACATTAACAGTAGGTCTTGTTGCCTGTGCCATACCTGCAAATCCTGCCATAGCCTTATTAACATTACCATCCTCAAGACCTGTTGCAATAACAGTGATTGTGGCCTGATCTGTAACGCTCTCATCATACATGGCACCGAAAATAATATTAGCATTATCTCCAGCAAGTTCCTGAACATAACTTGCAGCTTCGTTAGCTTCGATAAGACTGATATCACCTGAAATGTTAATAATAACATGTGATGCACCCTCAATAGTTGTCTCAAGAAGTGGGCTTGTGACAGCCTGCTTAACAGCCTCAATAGCCTTGTCATCACCTGTAGCTGTACCAATACCGATATGTGCAACACCCTTGTCCACCATAACAGTCTTAACATCAGCAAAGTCAAGGTTGATAAGACCCGGTACATTGATAAGGTCTGTAATTCCCTGAACTGCCTGCTGTAACACTTCATCAGCCTTCTTTAATGCCTCTGGCATAGTTGTTCTTCTGTCCACTATCTCTAAAAGCTTATCATTAGGAATAACGATAAGTGTATCTACATTCTCCTTAAGCTTCTCAATACCTGATTCAGCATTAGCCATTCTTGTTCTTGCTTCGAACTTGAAAGGCTTAGTAACAACACCTACTGTAAGAATTCCCATATCCTTAGAAATCTTAGCTACTACAGGAGCTGCTCCTGTACCGGTTCCGCCACCCATACCACATGTAACGAATACCATATCAGCGCCCTTGATTGCCTGTGTAAGCTCTTCAACATTCTCTTCTGCTGCCTTCTCACCAATTTCCGGCTGTGCTCCTGCACCAAGTCCTTTAGTAAGCTTTTCGCCTATCTGAATAGCAGTTGGAGCTTTACATAATGTAAGTGCCTGACTATCAGTATTAATACCAATAAATTCTACTCCATTAATATTCTCATCTATCATTCTATTAACTGCATTATTACCTGCTCCACCTACACCAACAACAATAATCTTTGCTGATGACTCTTGGTCATTAGTCATTATCTCTAACAAGGTTGCTGCCTCCTTTAATATCTAAAAATTGCACTACATAATATATTATAATCTTTCGTCTAAAATATCAACCGTTTTTTTACTTTTCGCGTTTAAAAATTATAGAACTTTCATCGCCATTATAATCATCAAGATACAATGTTCCTTTAAGCGTCCCAAACTTAGGTGATAATTGCTTTAATTCAAATAATCTGTCCGTAAAATCCTTGCTGCTTCCAAGGCTCACTTTAACATCACCCATGTACAATGTGATATTATATGAAGAATCAAAATACACCTTGTCCACATTAATGTCATATTTGTCAAAGCTCTGTGTGAGATCCAGAATAGTGTTATATATCTCGGAATTACCCGCATCAAGCTTTGTATTAATAACAATAGAGTTAAAATTAAGTCCGTCTATCTCTGGAACATTCTCATATAAATCCGTAGAACTTTCCACAACAATTCCATCTTTGTCAAAATACATATTGCATCCCATATACCTGACATAACCTACTATTGCTTTTTCATACACTGTTACATAAAGCCTGTCCGGCCAGTCTGTCTCAACATCATATTTCTGGATAAATGGTATTTTGGTGTCTTTTTGTCCAAATATTTTGAAATATAGCAGATTAACATAATCACCACCAAATATATATTTTTTAAGTTCTTCATCCGAATAATGAGTTGAACCCACAAATTCTATTGTGTCAGCCTCAAACACCTTATATGTAACACCAAAAAGTGTTCCGGCAACAGCTGCAATAACTGCAAATATAATAAGGACTTTCTTTCTTTTTCTGCCCCGTCTTTTCTTCTGGTTTACACTGTTTCTATTCTTACTACCCATTATCTTTCCAACTTAATCTGACTGCTTATATTAAATACAACCCCAAGTTCAAGCAGTAAAAATACTGCCGCCGTACCTCCATAGCTTATAAACGGAAGCGATACTCCTGTATTAGGTATTGTATTAGTTACTACTGCTATATTCAGAATTACCTGTATGGCAATATGTGCAAATACTCCTGTTGCAAGCATTGAACCAAACAAATCAGGTGCATTCTGTGCTATATGGTTAATTCTCCATAACATTACAATAAACAGAGCAATCAGGCAGAATGCTCCAAAAAGTCCCAGCTCCTCACATATAACAGAGAATATCATATCATTCTGTGATTCCGGGATATATCCAAGCTTCTGAAGACTTTTGCCAAGTCCCTTGCCAAAAAGGCCTCCTGAGCCTATGGCATATAACGCCTGAACTGTTTGGTATCCCTTATCATCAATGTATTTCTCAGGATTAAGCCATACAAGTATACGGTTTAATCTGAATTTTCCAGTCATATTTCCCGACGCTGCCATCTTCTTTATCCATGAGTAAAATGCGCTAAAAGCCACCGCTGCCAGCCCCGTCAGTGCAACATATATTTTATATCCCGGATACGCCACAAATGTCATAACAACGGAGATAAGTGCTACAATAAGTGCGCTACTCATATTAGAAGACAGCACATAAACAAGCAGTGCCGGTGCAAAACCGGCTATTATACATATCACTATAACAGTCCTGAATTTCTTTATGTTCTGCCCTGCTTTCACTATAAGAAGTGCGGTCATGGCAATCGTTCCAATCTTTACAAGCTCCGCAGGCTGGAATTGTCCCAGTCCCGGAAGCTTTATCCATCTGGTAGCTCCATTTCTTGTAATTCCAAGAGGAGTCTTTAAAAGGAACATGCAAAGAAGTCCGCCTATGTATATTACAACTGCAAGCTTCTTAAGATAATGATAATCTAAAATCTTCGTTTCAACTATCATTAAAACAAAGCCTATTATAGTAAATATAAGCTGTTTTCTGAAATAAAACTCCGGATCACCCTCTTCAATCTGCGCTGTATATGAGCTTGTGCTGTAAATCATTGTAAGCCCAAAGCCAACAATGAATACAAGCACAAAAAGAAGAGTGTAATCAAAGTAAAATCCATATTGTTTTCTCTTTTTTTTATTTCTGTTATTTCTTCTATTTCTATTATTCCCCGGCATATAGCACCGCCTTTTTACAGATTATTAACAAGATCCTTGAATATTCTTCCTCTCTGTTCGTAGTTATCGAACATTCCCCAGCTTGCACATGCAGGAGATAAAAGAACCGCATCTCCACTTACCGCATTTTTAGCACATATATCTACTACCTGTTCCATTGAATCGGCATATTCGATATTCTCAAAGCCATATTTCTTACATGTATCAGCAATCTTGGCACTTGTCTGTCCTATAAGCACAAGAAGCTTAACCTTATCCTTAAATGCCTTTACATAAAGGTCGAATTCTGAGCCTTTATCATAACCTCCGCCGATAAGAATTGTAGGCTTAACCATAGCTTCAATAGCCTTAACTGCTGCCTCAGGGTTAGTTCCCTTGGAATCATTATAGTAATCCACACCATTCTTTGTTGCAACATATTCAATTCTGTGTTCAACAGCCTTAAATTTCTTAACCTGTTCTATTATAATATCATCAGGAATTCCGGCAGCCTTAGTCATTGCAATTGCTGCGCATACATTTTCATAGTTATGCTTTCCTAAAAGATTCATGTCATGGACATTTAACATGTCGTAATCATTAGTTCCGTCTGTATACTTAATCATCTCGCCATCAACATATGCTCCGACTGATGGCTTTCTTTCACTCGAAAACCACACAACATTTGCCTTACACTCAGGTGCAAAGTCTGTAAGATATTTATCTTCAAGGTTGAGTACGCATGTATCTGCCTTAGTCTGGTTCTCACTTATTCTTTCCTTGGTCCATGCATAACATTCCATTGTATGGTGTCTGTTAAGATGGTCAGGTGTAATATTAAGAATTGCGGATACAATCGGATGGAATTCATGTACTGTCTCTAACTGGAAGCTGCTTATCTCAGCAACTGTATATGAATCCTCACTTGTCTTTAACACTTCACCTGTATATGAATTACCTATATTACCAACGACAAATGTTTTCTCATTATATGCAGCAATTATCTGTCCAACAAGTGCTGTAGTTGTTGTCTTTCCGTTAGTTCCTGTAATTGCAATAACCTTACCCTTATCATAATTATATGCAAGCTCAATCTCCCCCCATACAGGGATACCGGCATTCTTAAATGTAAGCACTATCGGACTGTCAATAGGAACACCCGGGCTTATTACAAGCAGGTCAATTCTGGAAAGAAGTGCCTCATCAAATGCTCCGATGATAATCTCTGCCTTGTTATCTCCTAGCTTCTCCTGCACCTTCTGTCTGTCAAGCTTTTCATTGCCATCATACAGTATGCAGTCAGCACCAACTTTATTCAAAAGGTCAACGGCTCCAATACCGCTTATGCCTGTTCCCACGACCATTACTGTCTTATTCTTTAAATCCATCGTCGTTTACTTCCTTTCATACAAAATGTATACAAAAATATATTACTATCAATCATCGTTTTTTTCAAGTTGAACTGACCTTTCTATACCAATATACGGCAATATATTTTCATACAGTGTCTTAACAACAGGAGCAGCAATCGTTCCACCATAATATACGCCTGTTGGTTCATCAATTAAACACATCGCTATAACCTGTGGATTATCAGCCGGAGCAAAACCTATGAATGATGAAATATACTTTCCTGAACCTCTTGGCAGCTTCTGTGATGTTGCCGTTTTCCCCCCAATTGAATAGCCATCAATATACGCTTTCGTTCCTCCACCTTCTGACACCACTCCCTCAAGAATCTTTTTCATCGTTTCACTAGTTTGGGATGATATTGCCTCATCCTGTGTTGAATATGCAAATTCATTTACCACTGAACCATCTGATGAACCTGTGTATAAGCCAAAATGTGGTGTAACAAGTCTTCCACCATTTACAATTGCCGAAACAGCCCTTAACATCTGAATGGGTGTTATCTGGAAAGACTGTCCGAATGACATTGTGGCAAGCTCAACCGCACCTACATTTTCCTGCTTATGAATAATCGTTCCTGCCTCTCCTGACAGATCTATTCCTGTCTTTGCAAGAAGTCCAAGCTTACCCATGTACAGATACATATTATCAGTACCGACTCTTCTGCCCCATTCAACAAATGCCGGATTGCATGAATTATACACTGTATGTGTAAAATCCTGTGTTCCATGTCCTGTTGTTTTGTGACATCTTATTCTTCTGTCAGAAACAACTGTTGCACCTGAACATGTGAAAGAATCATTTAACCCCACCACGCCCGTCTCAAGTGCTGCTGTTGCTGTAACAGTCTTAAATATTGAACCCGGCTCGTATGTATCATTAATGCAGAAATTCCGCCACATATTATTAAGAAGATCCATCTTATCCTTCTGTGTCTCTTCCTCATCAGGCTCATAATTAAGCTCATACGGAGAATTAAGATTGTATTCCGGAACATTTGCCATGGCAAGTATCTCTCCATTATCCGGACGCATTACAATTATGCTTACCTGTTTTGCCTCTTTCTTTACCATAGTCTCCCATGCAAGCTGGGTTGCATATTTCTGTATATTAACATCAAGCGTTGTATACAGATCCTGTCCGTCAACCGGTAGAATACGATCTTCCCGGCTGCCCTTTATCTCAATCCCCCCTGCATCAGACAGTGTAAGAATCTGACCATTAGTACCTGACAGATATGTGTCATATTTAGCTTCCAGCCCAAGTATTCCCTGATTATCAGCACCAGTAAAGCCAAGTACTTTGGAAGCCAGTTCATTATACGGATATACTCGCTTATAATCCTCGTCAATCTTGACACCCGGCAGGTCGTATTCCCTTATTGCATCTCCGATATCCTTTGCCACATTTGTCTTAATATATTCCATAGAGGATACTTTTTTTACTTTCTTAGTCACTTCCTCCACATCCATATCAAGTTCACCTGCAAGCACTTTTATAACCTTATCTTCGTCCTCTATCTGACTATGTATTACAGAAACTGTACATACCACTTCATTAGCTGCAAGTATTTCGCCATTTCTGTCAAGAATCCTTCCTCTCTTTGCCTTAATTCTCCTCTCCCTCTGATGAAGCTCATCAGCCTTTTGCATATAATACTCTGACTTTACCGTCATAATAACGCCAAGCCTTACGCATTCAAGAATACAAACCATAAGGATTGCAGCTATCATTAACACAAGCTTTTTTCTATGACTGGTGCTGAGCCAGCCAAATGTGTCATTATCCTTCATTGACAAATAACCCCGCTTTAGTCTTCTACATTTTATGAGAAGTAAAGCAGGGTTATTCTACTTATTATTACATAATTTTAGTTGCTGCCTGTCGTAGCTGCAGCCGGTTCCGAAACAGGAACATCTGAAACGCCTGATTCCTCCGGTGCATTTCCCGAATCAACATATGGCTCATCTGTATCCTTATACACATTCATATAAGGCAGCAGCTCCGTCATAATATCTTTTGCAAGTATAAGTGCATCTGATGTACTTCCCGATGTACCAGTCGTTCCATCAGGTTCATCAAGAACAATATATATTGCAAATTTAGGATCATCTGCCGGAGCATGCCCTATAAATGAGATAACCCACTTAAGGTCAGCTCTTGGAATCTTCTGTGCAGTACCAGTCTTTCCTGCAATAGAATACCCCTCTATATACGCCTTATGTGCTGTTCCTAATTCTACTGTATTTTCCAGATATTTTCTAAGATACTTTGATGTTGAAGCCGTAACAGTCTGTCTTACAAGAACAGGTGAATTTTCTTTAACAACTTCTCCATTCGCTGATTCTATTCTCTTAACTATATGTGGCTGATAATACTTGCCATCATTAATAAGAGAACTATACGCTGACAGCATCTGTATCATATTAACATTAACATTCTGTCCAAATGAATTGGTTGCAGCATCTATCGTTGTTATCTTATTCTCATCATACATAATACCCGTAGCTTCACCAGGAAGGTCTACACCAGTCTTTGCGCCAAATCCAAACATTTTCTCATACTGTGCAAACCTTACATTACCAAGTTTTATCGCAATATTAATCATGTACGGATTACATGAATTTTCCAGTGCCTGTGACAATGTAAGCACACCATGGCTTCCTGTTGTTGAATATGAGTGGCATTTAATCATATCTGGACCGACATACTCATACCCCTTACATTCATAAGTATCTCCATCATGCACAACGCCTTCTTCAAGCCCCGCTGCAATGGTAAATGGCTTATAAGTTGAACCCGGCTCATATGACTCTGAAACACAATAATTAGTCCATAACTGATACAACGCATTGGTTACATCTGTATCTGACATTGATGCAAGCTGCTCCGCAGAATATACATTTGCAAGATTTCTGGGATTATTAAGATCAAACTGTGGATAGCTTGCCATTCCAAGAATATCACCATTCTTAGGATTCATAACAACAATCGCTGTATTCTTAGACGGTTTTTCCTGATTATATGCAACCATATATTTCTCTATTATGGACTGCACATTATAATCAATTGTTGTAACAATATTATTACCGTTAACTGCTGCCTTTGTCGTTTCTACTGCATTAAGGTCTTCGTCAACATAGCTGTATGTAACTCCGTCTGTCCCTGAAAGCTCATCGTCATACTGGCTTTCAAGTCCAAGTTCTCCTCCGTTTACATTAGAAGCAAAGCCTATAACATCACATGCAAGAGTACTAAACGGATATTTCCTCACATAACTTTCCTCAAACCATACACCATATATATTGCTGTTCTTCTGTGCCTTAAGCTCGTTAAATTCAGCTATCTCATCTGATGTCAGTTCCTTAAGCAGCTTCTGATACTGGCTTGAAGGATTATCGTTAATTATTTTTTTAATATTATCTTTATCAAGACCAAAACATTTTACTAATGCATCTATTGTATTATTAAGATATTTTCCGTCCTCTGATGTAACACTCTTTACATCAAGTATCAGATTATACACCTTCTCACTATATGCCAGAACTGTTCCGTCACTTGCAGTAATATTACCACGCATATAAGGAATTGTAGTTGATGTATATGTCTGATGATTAAGCACTGCCTGGGAATATTCCTCTCCATGCGTATAGTTAATCATAAATATCCTTACACCAAGTGCAAGTAATAATACGAATACTATTATAAATGTAACATTAATTCTTCTGTGTGTCCTCTTAAGCATTACGCGTTTCCTGCGCATTATTTTCTTTCTTCTTGCTTCACTGGTATTGTCCATAAATTTATCAATCCTTTATATCACACTGCCACACATTTTAGTTATTTTGAGATATCCTTATACTGCTTTACATATTCACTTTCCTTTGAATCATAACCGATTACCTGGCTTCTGCCTGGATATACCATACCAAGTTCATTGACAGCTGTATCATATATTGCGTTATAATCAATTCCTGCATTGATCTCTGATTCATGGCTGTTATTCTCTGCCTTAAGTGAATTAAGCTGATTCTGAAGCTCAACTACAGCAGTACTGTTAGTCTTAATATCTGACTGGAGATTAAGATACTGGTAGCATATTGCAAATACTGCTGTTGCACAGATAGCAAGCACTGTAGTATATACAAGGTTAACCCTGTTATTTCTTCTTATCTCCCTTCTTCTTTGTCTTCTCTCCTGCTCCTGCTCCTCAATTCTTCTTTCATGCTCATAAGTATGTATTTCTGGAACAGACTGCAGCTTTCTTACTGCACTTCCATACTGATATTCAGTTGTCCTGTGATTTACAACATTTCTTCTCTTCTCCAAAACTTTCCCCTCCATAAAATGTTTTATATTCTTTCAAACACCCTCAGTTTAGAGCTTTTAGACCGCTGATTCTCGTTCAGTTCCTCATCCCCCGGAACAATAGGTTTTCTTGTAATAACCTTTCCCTTGGATTTCTTACCACATACACATACCGGGAAATCCGGTGGGCATGTACAAGGATTCTCATTGTTTCTGAATCTTGCCTTCACTATTCTGTCTTCAAGCGAATGAAATGTTATGATACACAGACGCCCCTGTGGATTAAGCCTGTCTATCATCATATCAATAGAATTTTCCAGAACATCAAGTTCCCTGTTAAGTTCAATTCTTATAGCCTGATATGTTCTTTTTGATGGATGTCCGCCTGTTGCCCTCACCTTGGCTGGAATAGAAGCCTTAATAATTTCATTCAGTTCAAATGTTGTCTCTATCGGCTTTTCTTTCCTTGCCGCAACTATGTGCTTTGCTATATTCTTTGCGAATCTGTCCTCTCCATAATCTCTTATGATTCTGAAAAGTTCCATCTCACTATATGTATTAACAAGATCCTTAGCTGTCATCTCCTGTCTCTGATCCATTCTCATATCAAGAGCAGTATCTACATTATAAGTAAATCCTCTGCTTGCTGTATCTAACTGATACGATGAAACTCCTATATCAAGAAGTATTCCATCTACTTTATCAATCCCAAGTTCATCAAGAACCTTGTCCATATTGCAATAATTATTTCTTACTATTGTTACCCGTTCTTCAAATTCTTTAAGTCTTTCTGTCGCTGCCACAATTGCGTCCGCGTCCTGATCTATACCTATAAGTCTGCCACCACCTGTAAGTCTTTTCGCTATCTGATATGAATGTCCTGCACCGCCAAGTGTTCCATCAACATAGATTCCATCAGGTTTAATATTCAGATTGTCAATTGTTTCTTCCAAAAGAACTGATTTGTGTTTAAATTCCATAATAAACCTCATGTCCGCATATTATATAGAAAATCCAAGGCTCTCCATATTTGCTGCTACTTCATCCATATCATCATCATAGGTACTGATACTCTGTAGCCAGCGGTCTTTGCTCCAGATTTCAATTCTGCTTGCAACGCCCACTAAAACTACATCTTTTTCCAAACCTGCAAACTCGCGTAATACTGATGGAAGAAGTATTCTGCCCTGCTTATCCACTTCTACGCTTGCTGCCCCTGCAAGAAAGAATCTTGTAAACTGTCTTGCATTCTTATTGGTAAGTGGTAATGTCTGTAACTTTTCTTCAAATTTCTGCCATTCATCATTCGGGTAAACAAACAGGCAGTTATCAAGGCCTTTGGTAACTACGAATTCATCTCCCAGAACCTCACGGAACTTAGCTGGTACGATTAGTCTGCCTTTAGCATCTATTGTATGGTTGTATTCGCCCATCAACATATCTATCGCACCCCACTTTCTACCATTAAGCTCCACTTTCCACCACTTTAAGGTCAATTTTATACTTAAAGTGTTTAAAAAACAAGTCCTTTTTTTAGTTTATTTAATGTCAGAAGGCAGTTAATAACTGTCTTTTTCTCTGCTTCTTGTTTTGATTGCTTATATAGTGTTTTGTCATCATTTTCAGCACAATATATAGGTATATTCTTATACTTGTATATAAATTATTTTAATAAGTAAATTATATGTTGTTTTTAAAGGAAAATTTTTGTATAATATGATTTTGTACTGGATTCTTTTTTACATTTTAAGAACTCTGGGACGAATAATCATAAGAATAATTAATGAGGAGATTCTATTATGAAGCTTGGTATCGTGGGTCTGCCTAATGTCGGCAAAAGTACCCTTTTTAATTCACTTACTAAGGCAGGAGCAGAGTCAGCTAACTATCCTTTCTGTACAATTGACCCTAATGTGGGTGTTGTTGCAGTTCCGGATGACAGACTTGACAAGCTTGCCGCTTTATATAATTCAGCAAAGATAACACCTGCTGTTATTGAATTCGTAGATATTGCAGGTCTTGTTAAAGGTGCATCTAAGGGTGAAGGTCTTGGAAACCAATTCCTTGCCAACATCCGTGAGGTTGATGCTATCGTTCATGTTGTAAGATGCTTTGAAGATTCTAACATTGTTCATGTCGATGGTTCTATTGACCCAATAAGAGATATTGAAACTATCAATCTTGAGCTTATATTCTCAGATATTGAAGTATTAGACAGAAGACTCGCTAAGCAGAAGCGTGCTTCTTATAACAATAAAGATATTGCTAAAGAATGTGACCTTCTTGAAAGACTTAAGGCTTTCCTTGAAGAAGGTAATTTAGCTAAGAACTTTGAATGTCAGGACGAAGATGAAGAAGCATTTTTAAAGGAATACAACCTTCTTACAGCTAAGCCTGTAATCTTTGCAGCTAATGTATCAGAAGATGACCTTGCCAATGATGGTGCTGATAATGAATATGTTGCAAGAGTAAGAGAATACTCTAAGAAGGATAACTGTGAAGTATTCGTTATCTGTGCACAGATTGAACAGGAAATCTCAGAATTAGATGATGATGAGAAGAAGATGTTCCTTGAAGACCTTGGTATAAGTTCTTCAGGTCTTGATAAGCTTATTGCAGCAAGCTACCGTATTCTTGGTCTTATCAGCTACTTAACAGCAGGCGAGACAGAAACCAGAGCATGGACAATCACTAAGGGAACTAAAGCTCCTCAGGCTGCCGGAAAGATTCACAGTGATTTCGAAAGAGGCTTTATTAAAGCAGAAGTTGTTTACTATCAGGATTTGCTTGACTGTGGTTCATATAATGGTGCCAAAGAGAAAGGTCTTGTAAGAATGGAAGGTAAAGAATATGTCGTTAAAGATGGCGATGTAATCCTTTTCAGATTCAATGTATAATATTAATGGGCGTGTGGTTTTACCACGCGCCCATTATTTCTTTAAACTTCTTAACATTATCAGCTACATCTCCAGAAAAGATTGCTGAACCTGCTACTATTACATTAGCACCTGCCTCAAGAATCGATGCAAGATTTCCGGCATTCACTCCACCATCAATCTCAATATCTGTATCAAGTCCTTTAGCATCTAATAAACTTCTTATTTCTTTTACTTTATCAAGTGATTCCGGTATGAACTTCTGTCCCCCGAATCCCGGATTAACGCTCATTACAAGAACCATATCTACCTTATCAAGATAAGGCTCAATTGCTGATACCGGTGTCGGAGGATTAAGTGTTATAGCTGCTTTTACACCACATTCCTTAATCTTTTCTAATGTAGCAACAACATCCTTACACGCTTCAACATGTACTGTAATTATATCAGCTCCTGCCTTAACAAAGTCTTCTATATATCTTATAGGCTCTTCAATCATAAGATGTACATCAAAAACCTTGTCAGTCGCACTTCTTGCTGACTTAATAACTGGCATTCCGAATGAAATACTCTTTACAAAAAGTCCATCCATAACATCTACATGAACATATTCAGCTCCTGCCTTATCAATTGTTTCAAGCTCTTCTCCTAATCTCTTGAAGTCTGCCGATAATATTGATGGTGACAAAATTTTTTTCAAATCACTCATAATTAACAACCTTTCTGTTTGCAAGTACATTTAGTACTTCTTCTTGTTCTTTATTTCTTCAAATATATCTGTATATGACTTATATCTGTCATAATTGATAATTCCATCTTCAACTGCCTGTTTTACCGCACATCCCGGTTCGCTTACATGCATGCAGCCATTGAATCTGCACTTTCCTTCAAATGGTACAAACTCTTCAAAGTAAAATCTTAAATCTTCTTTCTCAACATCCGGAAGATTAAGTGATGTAAATCCTGGAGTATCACATATATATGTTTCCTTACATACATTGTATATCTCGGAATGTCTTGTAGTATGCCTTCCTCGGCCTATCCTGCTTACTTCTCCTGTCTGGCTGACTTCTCCCTGCTCCTCCATGTCCGGTATAAGCAGATTGGTAAGTGTTGATTTGCCAACTCCTGAAGGGCCTGCAAGCACTGTAGTCTTTCCTTTCAGCACTTCCATTACCCTGTCAATGCCGATATTATTCTTTGCACTTATGAATATGCACTCACAGCCACAGCCTTCGTATTTCTTCTTTAATTCATTCTTATATTCATCATCCGCCAGTTCTTCCTTATTAAAGCATACAACAGTCGGAACATCCTGATAATTCATCATAAGAATGAATTTATCAAGCAGATTAAAATTAGGTTCTGGCGTCTTTACTGCAAATATAACCATTGCCTGGTCGATATTAGCAGAAGCCGGTCTTATAAGTTCGTTCTTTCTTGGAAGGATGTCCACCACATTTCCTTTGAAATTATACTTATCAATAACCTCTATCTCCACATTATCACCAACCAGTGGTTTGATGTGGCGGTTTCTGAATATTCCTTTTGCCTTACATTCATAAATACCGCTGGCTTCTACATGTATATAGTAGAAACCAGCGATACCTTTAATTATCTTTCCCTGCATATAAATAATTATACCTGATTAATTCTGTGACTTCTGTTCTGCATTTGGGGGCTGATTATTCGAATCAGAATTGTTTCCATTCGAATTATTGTTTCCATTCGAATTATTATTCGAACTACCACCCTGATTAGTATTATTATTCTTATCAGAACCCGTTGCCCCTGTTGGCTTTGGCTCTTCCTGTTTATGGCTTACAGTAATTGTAACTGTTGTTCCCTCTGGAACTGAAGTTCCTTCTGAGTAATCGCATGAAACTACATTTCCATATGTTCCGGATGTTGTTGTATATTTCACACTATACTTAAGTCCGTTGCTGTCAATCCACTGCTTTGCTTCTGATTCAGTCTTACCAACAAGATTAGCCATTGTTACATTCTTAATTTCTTTTCCACGGCTTACAGTAATTGTTATAGTAGAGCCCTGTGCAACACTTCCTGAAGGTGATGCCTTGATTACTTTGCCGTTCTCAACTGTACTGCTATACTGATAATCAACATCAACTACGAAACCATCAGCCTCAAGTGTGGTTCTGGCTTCGCTCTCTGTCTTTCCGGTAACGGATGGAACTGTACTATTCTTTACTTCCTTACCGCCACTGACTGTAATAATTATCTGTGTATTTTTAGCAACCTTCTTGCCAGCCGCTGTTCCCTGTGAAATAACTGTTCCTTCAGATACTGTATCAGAATTCTGTACCACTGCACGATATCCAAGTCCAACCTCATTAAGAGCCTTGATAGCCTCATCCTTTGTCATTCCTTCTACCTTTGGAACTGTAACTTTATTCTTGTCATCAGCTGATGTACTTGTCTGCTCTATAGAGCTTTCTGTTGTCTGTGAACTCTCATTATTATTCTTATTAGATTTCGTACTTCCAACAAGTTTAACAATAATGAATATAGTTACTATAAGAATAATAACTGCTATTCCTATACCTATTATCTTCATAATCAGATCCAGCTTATCATTATTCTCATCGTCAATATCAGAATCATCACTATCATCTTCCAGTTCATTCTTAGATTGTTCATCATCTTCTTCATCTTCTGAATCATCGAGAAAATCATCATCTGATAACACGTCATCTGATAAATTATCATCTTCGTCCTTAACCGGATTATTATTAGCAGGCATTACTTGTGAAGCTGAGCCTGATGCCCCATATAAAGGTGCCATAACAACAAAATCTGTATCTGGCATAACAAGTGATTTCTTTAAATCAGTAATAAGTTCTGCCGCTGTCTGATATCTTCTGTCAGGCTTTTTCTGCGTAAGCTTAAGTACTATCCTGTCTATACTGAGTGGTATATCATCAGTAACTGTAGAAGGTGCAGGTATTTCATCCTGAATATGCTGCACTGCAACTGCAACTGTAGAATCCCCATCAAACGGCACTGTACCAGTAAGCATTTCAAATATAGTAATACCAAGTGAGTATAAATCACTCCTTGCGTCAGAATATCCACCTCTTGCCTGTTCAGGTGAAATATAATGGACAGAGCCCATAGTTGATGACGAATTAATTGTACTAGATGAAGCAACCTTGGCAATTCCAAAATCTGTTACCTTGACCTTGCCTTCCTTAGATATAATAATATTCTGTGGCTTGATATCCCTGTGAACAATATTATGCTTATGTGCTGCATCCAGACCATTAGCAACCTGAATTGCAATACTTACAGCTTCTTTAAACGGTATTCTTCCACGCTTTTCAATATACTTCTTAAGTGTGATTCCCTCAACAAGCTCCATAACTATATAATAGATACCATTCTCGTCGCCTACATCATATACATTAACAATATTAGGATGTGTAAATCCAGCAACTGACTGTGCCTCTGCTCTGAATTTAGATACAAATGTCTTGTCTTCACTAAATTCTGACTTCATAACCTTAATAGCCACAAATCTGTTAAGCTTATGGCACTTGGCTTTATAGACATCAGACATTCCGCCTGTACCAATCTGCTCAATTATTTCATATCTGTCTGCTAAAAACATTCCTTTTCTTAACATAAATATTATTCCTTCCACTACAGCTCTACAATTATAACTGAAATATTATCTTTCCCACCATTCTCATTAGCTCTTGCAACCAGTTCTCTCGCTGCTTCTTCTATATCGGCATGTTTCTTCACAATGCTTAAGATATCATTATCCTCAAGCATATTAGTAAGACCATCCGAACACATAAGAATTTTACTATCTGCTTTAAGATCTATAGAGAACATTTCCGGTTCTACCTGTTCTTCTCCTCCTATTGCCCTTGTAATAACATTCTTCTTTGCATGTGTTCTTGCTTCACTCTTGCTTAACTGTCCAGCAAGCACCATCTCTTCTACTAAAGAATGGTCTCGTGTTATCTGAGTAATATTATCATCTATAACATACAACCTGCTATCACCTACATTAGCAACCCTTAACGCATTATCAAAAATGCTTGCAATAACCAGTGTTGTTCCCATTCCATAATATTCTTCTGATTCAGATGCCTTTTCTATCAGCAGAGTATTAACTTCTTTTACCGCCTGATTTATAACCGATATTGCATCGGTCTGATCTGACTCAGAAATAAGTCTTTTAACAGTCTCTACAGTAAACCGTGATGCTGTATCCCCAGCCTTGTGTCCTCCCATTCCATCTGCAACAATAAAAAGATTAGGCAGACATCCAATACTGTCAACTGATGTATATACATAATCCTGATTAACGGCACGAGTTTTGCCAATATCAGTAACCGCCGTCGCTCTCATCGATATCCTCCATATACTTATTCCTTAACTGTCCACAGGCACCATCAATATCTCTGCCCATTTCTCTTCTAATTGTAACATTTATTCCGTTCTTTTCAAGTTTATTTTTAAATGCGTACACTTCCTCCTTACCTGTCTGCTTATAATCACGCTCCTTGATAGGATTAACAGGTATAAGATTAATATGGCAATTCATGCCCTTAACAAGTTCAATCAACTGCTTTGCACATTCCATTGAATCATTGACGCCTTTAACAAGACTGTATTCAAATGAGATTCTTCTGCCTGTACATTCTATGTAATACCTGCATACATCCATTATCTCTTCTATTGAATATTTATTAGCTATAGGCATCATTGTCTTTCTTAGTTCATCATTTGGAGCATGAAGTGAAATAGCAAGAGTAATCTGCAGCTTAAGGTCAGCAAGTTCCTTTAGCTTAGGTACTATTCCACATGATGATACAGTAATATTACGCTGGCTTATGTTAAGCCCCCTCTCGTCATTGAGAAGTTCTATGAACTTAATAAGATTATCATAGTTATCCATTGGCTCTCCTGAACCCATAACTACAACATTGCTTACTCGCTCCCCTGTAATCTTCTGTATTCTGTATATCTGGTCAAGCATTTCAGATGGTCTTAAATCCCTGACTTTTCCATTAAGTGTAGATGCACAGAAACGGCAGCCCATACGGCAGCCTACCTGTGAAGATATACACACTGAATTACCATGATGATATTTCATGAGTACGCTTTCAACATAATTACCATCTGATAATCTGAACAGATATTTTTCTGTTCCATCAAGCTTTGAATGCTGTACCCTGACAGGCTCAAGACATACAAATTCTGATGTTTCCTTTAACTTCTGCCTTAATGCATTGGAAAGATTGGTACATTCATCAAAGCTGTCTGCCAGCTTTTCATGCATCCACTGATATAGCTGCCCAGCCCTGAACTTCTTCTCACCAAGTCCGGCCATATATGTTACAAGTTCGTCATAATTAAGTGACTTAATATCTGTCATGTCTATTCTCTCCTAAGTTTTGCGACAAAGAACCCATCTGTTCCGCCATTCTTTCCCGGCAGAATCTGTCTGTATTCTATCTTCTTAAAGCCATATTCTTTACATAACCAGTCAGCATTGGCTTCATTCTCTTCTGAATTAATTGTACATGTGCTGTACATCATTATACCGCCCTGCTTAACATATGCCTGTACTACAGAAAGTATGCTCTGCTGCAGCTCTTTTAATGAAACAAGCTTGTCCTCTGTTATATTATATCTGATATCAGGCTTTCTTCCCATAACGCCAAGTCCTGAGCATGGAAGGTCTGCTATAACAACATCTGCCTTCTCTCTCATAGATTCATCCATTACAAGTGCATCTTTTACCTGGACTTCTATATTATTAAGTCCGAGCCTTAATACATTTTCTTCAATAAGCCCTGCCTTATAGTCTGATACATCCCTTGAATATACCTTACCATCAGCACCAACGCTTATCGCCGCATTAATGCTCTTTCCTCCCGGTGCCGCACACACATCAATTACTGTGTCACCAGCCTTGAATCCTGTCATATATCCTGCTGTCATAGAGCTTATATCCTGTATCTGGTACAGACCATCCCTGAAACTCTTAAGTCCGGCTATATAATCATAGTCCTTAATCTCTAAAGCATATTGTATACCTTCAACTTCTGCTACAGATACGCTTTCCTGTGAAAGAACCTTCTTTATTTCTTCAACCGGAGCCTTTGCCGTATTACATCTTATATAAGTCTTTTTCTCCTGCTTAAAGCCTGCTAGAATTTCCTCGGTCCTATCAATTCCAAGCTGACTGTGCCACATTTTAACTATCCATAATGGCATTGAGTATTTTACAGAAAGGTACTGTTCAATATCCTTATTTCTGTCAGGATATGAAATATCGTCTTTATTTCTTGCAATGTTTCTTAAGACTCCGTTCACAAAGCCCTTAAGTCCTGTGAATCCACGTTTTGTAGCCAGCTTTACAGCCTCATTGCACACTGCTGAATCCGGAATATTATCCATATATATTATCTGGTATACAGACATTTCACATATATTTCTTATAAGTGGTTTCATCTTTCTTACAGGAGTCTTTGAAAACTGGTCTATTATATAGTCAAGTTCAATTCTGTTCTCAATCGTTCCTAGTGATAATCTGCTTATAAATGCTCTCTTATTCTTATCAAGATACTGGTACTTTGTCAGTGCATTATTAATGAGAAGGTGTGAAAATTCACCCTTCTCATTGATTTCCATAAGTATATCCAGTACAACTGCCCTTAAATTCACCGAATCAGTCACGGCGTCTTCCTCCAAATAAATAAATCAGTCTTAAAAGCTGTAAAATTGCTGTGGCTGCTGCCGCAACATATGTCATGGCTGCTGCTGAAAGCACCTTTTTTGCCTGTCTGTTCTCATCTCCATACAGGAATCCTTCTGATTCAAGAAGCTGTAATGCTCTTGCCGAAGCATTAAACTCAACCGGTAATGTTACAAGCTGGAAAAGTACTGCCAGACTGAACATAAGAATACCAATATCTATAAGTATATTAGTTGAGCCAAATATAAGTCCAAGTACAATAAGTATCCATGATACCTGTGAACCAACACTGGCTAATGGAAACAACGCTGTCCTGAAGCTTAATGGACCATATCCATAAGCATGCTGTATGGCATGTCCTGTTTCATGGGCTGCAACTCCGATAGCAGCAACAGATGTTGAATTATACACAGAATCTGACAGGTTAAGTGTCTTATTTCTTGGGTTATAATTATCTGTCAGGCTTCCTGATACTCTCTGAATAGATACATCATATATTCCCTGGCTTCTTAAGAGCTGCTCTGCGACCATTGCGCCTGTCATTCCTTTTGAAGATGACACCTTGGAATACTTGTTAAATGTGCTTTTTACCTTTACCTGCGCTATCAGTGCAATAACACATGATATTATTATCAGAATGTACATTGGATCATAGTAATATCCATATCCATAATAACCATATAAAGCTACCATAATACCTCTTTTCTGAACCATTTAAGATTCTGCTTATTCTCCTAACATTACACCTGCTTCTAACTGGTTGCCTCTTAAGAATGAACCGCTGTCCATTCTCTTCTTACCTTCTAACTGAACCTCATTAACAACTAAGTAACCTTGTCCACAGGCTATTGTAAATGTGTTCTTTCCTACAGTAACAACCTGTCCCGGCTTAACTTCTTCTGTCTGTACTTCACTGATATTATCTGCAACATCTGCATCCCATATCTTTAACATCTTACCGTCTATATAAGTAAATGCACTAGGCCATGGATTAAGTCCTCTTATAAGTCTTTCAAGTTCAGCTGCACTCTTATTGAAATCCATCTTACCAAATGACTTATGAAGCATTTTTACATAAGTGCTTTCTGAATCATCCTGCTTAACAGGAGTAATAGTTCCAGCTTCAAGTCCTTCAAGTGTCTTAACCAAAAGATGCGCACCGACATCACTTAATCTGTCAAAAAGACTTCCGCCCGTCTCTTTAGCATCAAGCTTCACCTTCTCAACCATCAGGATATCTCCTGTATCAAGGCCTTCATCCATCTTCATGGTTGTAACACCTGAATACTCACAGCCATCAATAACTGCCCACTGGATTGGCGATGCACCTCTGTACTTAGGAAGAAGTGATGCATGAACATTGATACAGCCGTATCTTGGCATGTTAATAATACTTGCCGGCAGTAACTGTCCAAATGCAACGACAACAATTACATCTGCATTATATGTTCTTAATTCTTCTACAAATGCTTCATCTCTTGCTCTCTCCGGCTGTAACACTGTGATTCCATGTGCCACAGCTTCATCCTTAACTGGAGAGAAAACAAGTGATTTGCTTCTTCCCCTTGGCTTATCAGGCTGTGTAACAACTGCTGCCACATCATGTCCTGCTTCGATTATTGCTTTAAGTGTCCCTACAGCAAAATCGGGTGTACCCATAAATACTACTCGCATTCTGTTCCCCTTTTCATTAATTATTCTTCTTCAATGTCATCTGTAGAGAGAAGTTCTCCTTCTACTTTATCAACATACATTATACCATCAAGATGGTCAATCTCATGAAGAAGGCATCTTGCAAGAAGCTCCTCTCCTTCTACTATAATCTCTTCCATATTCTCATTAAGAGCCTTAACCTTGGCATAATTAGGTCTTGTAACCTCACCTGTCTTTCCAGGTACACTTAGGCATCCTTCAAGCCCTGTCTGACTTCCGCTTGTCTCTAATACAACAGGATTGATAAGAACAATAGGATCATCTCCACAGTCAATAACAACAAGTCTCTTTCTGATTCCAACCTGAGGTGCTGCAAGACCTACACCATTAGCCTCATACATTGTATCAAACATATCATCAATAAGCTCTTCAATTCTTGGTGTCATCTCTGTAATCTCTTTTGCCTTGGCTCTTAGTATATCATCTCCAAGTGTTCTAATATTTCTTATTGCCATATAATCCTCCTCGCAATCATCCATTAATATCGTATTGTACATTAATATTCTTAAAAGCCTGATTTCCAACAATATTAACATCAAGCTTTTCATGTATACTGTTAAGAACTTCCCTGTCTTTATGTTTTACATAGATTATCTTACTATACACATCTTTAATCTTATATATAGGTGCATCTGCCGGACCTATACACATAAGTCCTTTATACTTACAGTTGTTATCCACAAATGCTTTAACCCACGCTGCACTCTTTGTCAATAACATCTCATCTGATGAAGATAACATAATCTTCATAAGATTATCCGCCGGCGGATATCCACACAGCTTTCTGTAAGCAATTTCCTGCTCATAGAAAGCATTATAATCCTGATTAGCCGCGTTAACAATACTAAAATGTTCCGGTGTATAAGTCTGTATAACTACATTACCGCTTTTTTCTGCTCTTCCTGCCCTTCCTGCCGCCTGTGTAAGAAGCTGGAAGGTCCTCTCAGATGCCCTGTAATCACTGGAATAAAGTGACATGTCTGCCGCAAGCACTCCCATAAGCGTTACATTTGGAAAATCATGTCCTTTAACAATCATCTGAGTTCCAATAAGAATATCCGCATTACCATTGGCGAATTCCGACAGTATCTTTTCATGTCCATCCTTACCTCTTGTAGTGTCCATATCCATTCTTAGCACTCTCGCTTGTGGAAATGTTTTCTTAACCTGTGCTTCAACACCTTCCGTTCCTGCCCTGAAACCCGAAACATACCTTGAACCGCATGAAGGGCATACAGTTATCTTCGGTGCTGTATATCCGCAGTAATGGCACATAAGCCTTCCATTAGCATGCTCCGTAAGTGAAACATCACAATGTGGGCATTTCATAACCTTTCCGCATGAACGGCATGATATAAAGCCAGCCACTCCTCTCTTATTAAGAAAAAGCATTATCTGCTCATGCTTTGCAAGTCTGTCACTCATCAGTTCTCTTAACCTGTTACTGAATATCGTCCTGTTTCCAAGCCTTAATTCTTCTCTCAGGTCAACAATATCAACTGATGGAAGCTCTCCGCTTCCTGCGCGGCTGTCAAGTTTAATAAGCTCTATATGTCCATTCATTGCCGCATAGTAGCTTTCCATTGAAGGAGTCGCAGAACCAAGTATCACTGAAGCACCTGCTTCCTTTGCAATATGGCATGCAACCTCTCTTGCATGGTATCTTGGAACAGTCTCTGACTTGTAAGCTCCTTCATGCTCTTCATCTATTATTATAATTCCTATATTTGAAAACGGTGTGAACAACGCTGAACGTGGTCCAATCATTACACTTATATCACCTCTCTGCGCCCGCAGAAACTGGTCATAACGTTCTCCCTTTGACATACGGGAATTCATAATAGATACCTTATCCCCGAATCTGTGGTAAAACCTCTGCACAGTCTGGAATGTAAGTGCAATCTCCGGTATAAGCACAATTGCCTGTCTTCCATGATTAAGGACATGCTCAATTGCCGCAAGATACACCTCGGTCTTTCCGCTTCCTGTAACACCATGAAGCAGATATGTCTTATAATCCCCCTTATCATAGTCAGCTATTATTGTATCCACAGCTTTTTTTTGCTGCTTGTTAAGCTCGATATGCTTTCTTTCTCCCGAAACATTTCTTACAGGATTCCTATACATATCTTCTGACCTGACTTCGGCAATCCCCATATCTTCAAATGCTTTGACCGTCTGTGCCGTGATATTAAGCTTGGATTTAATAATGCTTTCATCTATTACAGGTTCCTTAATCAGTGCCTCTAACAGTCTGTATCTTGCTTTTGCATTTTTCTTTGCAAATGCATCAAGATACTTCTGCGCCTGTGCCGTGTCAATAATAAGATTGACCGAGCGTTTTTCCTTCTGTTTAACCTTATCTTTTACAGGAATAACCGTCTTAATTGCCTGATTCATGGTACAGCCATAATTGTGCTTCAGCCAAGCCGCAAGCTTTAACATTCTGCTTACTGCAGTGACCTTTCCCTCGGTAATCCCTGTAATATATTTTATCTTTTCAACAGGATATGCCGCCTTGTCTCCCAAACCTACAACATACCCTGTTATCTGCCTGTTTCCTGCTCCAAAAGGAATATCAACTGACATTCCCAGTTCAATTACATCCGCCAATTCATCCGGAACTGCATACTGGAATGTCTTATCAAGCTGTTCATGTGAAATGTCTATTATTACATCTGCGTACATTAATTACCTTTCAATTCTTCAAGCACTTCTTTGATAAGCACCCTCTCATCCATAGGATACTTCACACCCTTAATCTCCTGATAATCCTCATGACCTTTACCCGCAAGAACAATAATATCACCCGGTTCGCCATGTTCTATCGCATACTTAATAGCTTCTTTTCTGTCTGTAATATCAACATGTTTTCCGGTAGTCTTAGCAATTCCAGTCTTAATATCTTCTATAATTGCCTCCGGCTCTTCAAATCTTGGATTATCTGATGTGATAATAGTAAGGTCAGCAAGTTTTCCTGAAACCTCGCCCATCTCATATCTTCTTTCCTTGGAGCGGTTACCACCACATCCAAACAGGCATACAAGTCTGTGAGGGTGATATTCCTTAAGAGTTGTAAGTATACTCTCTAAAGCCATTGCATTATGAGCATAATCTATCATTAATGTAAAATCATCCGAAACCTTTACAAGCTCAATTCTTCCCTTAACCTTAACATGCTTAAGAGTTTCCTTAAGTGCCTCTTCGTCAACATCGAAATGCCTTGTAATTGCGATTGCACATAATGAATTGTATACAGAAAACTTACCCGGAAGATTAAGTTCAACCTTCATATTAACAAGTCCTGTACAGTCATATGTAAGACCGATTTTACCAGGTTCGTGTAAAAGTTCAATATTCTCAGCCTTAATATCAGCATTATCCCCGATACCATAGCTTTCAACCTTGCATATAGCTCCCTTAAGGATATCTTTGGTATGCTTATCATCAGCATTAACAATACCAACCTTGCACTGCTTGAATAACTTAGCCTTACAATTAAGATAATCCTCAAATGACTCATGCTCATTAGGTCCGATATGGTCAGGCTCAAGATTAGTGAATACGCCTATGTCAAACATAATACCTGCTGTTCTGTCAAGCTTAAGTCCTTGCGAAGACACCTCCATGACAACTGCCTTACAGCCAGCGTCTACCATCTTTGCAAATGACTGGTGAATCTCTATTGATTCAGGTGTTGTATTATGTGCCGGAATCGCCTCGTCTCCTATAATAGTCTCAATCGTTCCAATAAGTCCAGTCTTAATGCCACATGCCTCAAGCACATTTTTAACCATATAAGTGGTTGTTGTTTTTCCCTTAGTTCCTGTTATTCCTATTGTAAATAGCTTCCTGTCAGGATTGCCATATACTGCCGCCGACATAAGTGCAAGTGCAAGCCTTGTGTTATCCGTGCTTACAACTGCTGCATTGCAATCCTTAGCTTCGTACTCGCCATCAAGAACAACAATTACAGATGCCTTATCCTTAATCTGGTCAATATACTTATGTCCATCGCTCACAGCACCCTTAATACATACAAATGCATATCCATCCTGCATTTTTCTTGAATCAGATGTAATTCCTGTCACTTGCGACTCAGTACTGCCACATACAACACTGTATCTGAAATCTGCGGTTTCATTTTCTGAACATATTTTTAATATCTCTGAAAGCTTCATACATTAGTCTCCTTATTTTATAGTATATATTACTTATATTACTGCTTCTTTAGAAGTGTTTCAAACTCTTCCATTGTCATCTCAACCTTTCTTGGCTTAGTTCCAAGCTCCGGTCCTACTACCTTTGCATCAGCAAGCTGGTCCATAATTCGTCCTGCCCTGTTAAAGCCTATCTTAAAATGTCTCTGCAGACTTCCTATTGAGCCTTTTTCATTCTCAATAACAAATCTTCCTGCATCAGCAAAAAGTGAATCTCTCTCATCATCGCCTTTACTGCTGCCAGGCATGCTCTCCTGACTTACAGTAGCCTGTGCAATACTCTCATCATAAGATACTTCCTCTGCATTCTCCTTAAGGAAAGATACAACATTTTCAACCTCTTCATCAGATACGAATGCGCCCTGAACACGCAGCGGCTTTGGAAGATTAGATGGGAAGTAGAGCATATCTCCCTTTCCAAGCAGCTTCTCAGCACCATTCATATCAATGATAACTCTTGAATCAATTCCCGAAGATACTGCAAATGCTATCTTAGACGGAATATTTGCCTTGATAAGTCCTGTTACTACATTAACAGAAGGTCTCTGCGTTGCTATAACCATATGTATTCCGGCCGCTCTAGCAAGCTGAGCCAGACGGCATATTGCATCTTCGACCTCACCCGGTGCAACCATCATAAGGTCAGCAAGCTCATCTATGATAATAACAATCTGTGGAAGCTTCTCCATTGGAGGGTCTATGCCTTCCTTGTTCTTCTTGACAACAACATCATTATATCCCTTGATGTTACGAACCTGCATAGCAGCAAACTTCTTATATCTGTCTGTCATCTCATTAACAGCCCAGTTAAGCGCTCCCGCAGCCTTCTTAGGGTCAGTTACAACTGGTAATAACAGATGTGGTATTCCGTTGTACACACTTAACTCAACAACCTTAGGGTCAACCATTATAAGTCTTACATCCTCCGGCTTTGCCTTATAAAGAATACTCATAATAATTGTGTTGATACATACCGATTTACCTGAACCTGTTGCTCCGGCAATAAGCATATGAGGCATCTTCGCAATATCTGCAATAATAGTCTTTCCTGCAATATCCTTACCAACTCCGAATGATATTGCTGACTGGTTTTCCTTAAATTCCTTAGACTCAACCAGTTCCCTGAAATATACACTTCCGGCTTCCTTATTAGGAACTTCAATACCTATAGCTGCCTTACCTGGAATTGGTGCTTCAATTCTTATATCAGCGGCTGCCAGATTAAGCTTGATATCATCTGATAAAGATACAATCTTGCTTACCTTAACCCCCTGTTCCGGCTGTAACTCATATCTTGTAACTGTAGGTCCACAGCTTATATCAGTTATTGTAACTTTAACTCCGAAAGTAAGCAGAGTCTCCTGTAATCTCTGCGCGGTCATTCTGTACTCAGCCTTTCCGCCGGATGCCGCCCCTGGATTTTTCTTTAATAAACTTATCGGCGGGAACTTGTATACCTTCTTTGGTTTCTTTTCAGACACAGAGCTTTCTGTTATTACATTATCCTGTACATCAGCTTCTGGCTCTTCCTGAATATCTCCAGCATAATCTGCTGCTTCATCTTCCTGCATATCGTATACATCTTCATCCGCATCTGGTTCTGAATACGAATAATTATCCATCATACTGTCAGAAGCATCTGCCTCTTGATACTGTAGTTCTTCTGAATAATAATCATCCTGAATCTCCTGAACAGACTGTGCAGGCATAACACTGTCAGCAGATTTATCATCCGAATACAAATTCTCAAACAAATCATCACTGTCATCAGCAATCACCTGTGCTTTATCAACAGGTTTCATTCTGTTATCAGGCTCATATATATCGGCTGAATATTCATCTTTTCTTTCACGGTCAACTTCAATTTCATGTATATCTATCTCTGGCTCCGGCTGGACATCACCTGTTATAAGTGTATCAGAAGTCACGCCTCTTACAACATTATTCATTCTGGCATTGGCAAGATATTCTTCCCTTGCCTTCTTTTCAGCAAGCTGTTTCTCTTTCTTTTCAATTTTTCTTAATCTTGCCTTAGCTCTCTCTTCTTCTCTTAGCCTATGATACTCTTCATCTGACATATCATTTTCATGTCTGCTTGCAGAATGCTGTCTGTATGCCGAATAATCTTCTTTTGCCTCCTGCATCATTCTCTGGCTGTTATTCCTTACATTCTTAAGCCCTGACACAAAAGATTTTTCTGTGATAATAACAATGCATATAATTGCAAGTATCATTAATATTACAAATGTTCCAATAGCCCCTATAGGACTCAGTACTTTACATAATATGCCGCCTGAAAATCCTCCTCCTGCCTTATAATCAGCACAATATGTAAATACTTCTCCCACATTACTCTCCATAACCGCCGGCTTATTATATACACACTGAATCATTCCGCATAATACAATAAGAAGTCCGTACACCGCTACGGTCTTAATTCTTGCAACTCTTATTAAATCCCTGTTTACCATTAAGAAAATAACACTTGCTGCAAGTACAAATGGAAAAATATATTCCATCACGCCAAAAACACCAAACATAAACCATTTTATTCCTCTGCCCAATGTCCCTGCAAGATTAAAATTCGTAAGTATAAGTATTATCGCACATGCTATCGAAAAAAGTATTATACAATCATTCCTTAACTGATTATCCTGAATCTGCTTATTCTTTACTGGCTGCTTAGACTTAGCCGGCTGCTTTTTCCTGCCTGAAGTATTTGTTTTCTTTCTCTGAGTGGTAGTCTTTTTACCATTCCTGCTGGCTGTATTTGCCATAAAGTTCACTCCTTAATATCGCATTTTCACATTTCTTAATTATAACATTTATCCAGTTTCATGGCAAATCACATTCTTTATATAAAAAAAGAGCTGCCACCACCATGGCAACCCCTTTCATATATGCTATTACTCATCAAATATACTTACAATCTCGCCTTCCATAATCTTGTTCATATTCTTTACTGCACAGAAATTACCACACATAGAACATGTATCTTCCTTCTCAGGCTTAGATGAAGCTCTGTAAGCTCTTGCCTTCTCAGGGTCAATCGCAACGTCAAACATTGCTTCCCAGTCAAGAACCTTTCTTGCCTTGTCCATCTTATAATCCCAGTCCATTGCACCCGGTACGCCCTTTGCAATATCAGCCGCATGTGCTGCAATCTTAGAAGCAATAATTCCTTCCTTAACATCATTAAGATCTGGTAATCTTAAATGTTCTGCAGGTGTTACATAGCACAGGAATGAAGCTCCGTAAGTAGCTGCGATAGCTCCACCGATTGCTGCTGTAATGTGATCATATCCTGGAGCTATATCAGTAACAAGAGGTCCTAATACATAGAAAGGTGCTCCCTTGCATATTGTCTGCTGAATCTCCATATTAGCCTTAATCTGGTTAAGAGGCATATGTCCTGGTCCTTCAACCATTACCTGGACATCCTTCTCCCATGCTCTTCTTGTAAGCTCGCCAAGTGTAACAAGCTCTTCTATCTGTGAAATGTCAGATGCGTCCATGATACATCCCGGTCTGCATGCATCTCCTAGACTCATTGTAACATCATACTCACGGCATATCTCAAGCACTCTGTCATAATATTCAAAGAATGGGTTTTCATTTCCAGTCATCTCCATCCATGCATATATGATAGAACCGCCTCTTGATACAATATTCATAAGTCTCTTATCTGCTCTGAACTTCTTAGCTGTAGCCTTGTTGATACCACAGTGTATAGTCATGAAATCAACGCCGTCTTTAGCATGCATTTCTACAACATCAAGCCACTCCTGTGCAGTGATATCCTTAAGTGCCTTATGATAATATACAACTGCATCATATATAGGAACTGTTCCTATTGTTGCAGGGCATTCTGCTGTCAGCTTTCTTCTGAATTTCTGTGTATCACCGAAAGAAGAAAGATCCATGATAGCTTCTGCTCCCATCTTGACAGCATTATTAACCTTGTCAAGCTCCATATCAAGATCCACGCAGTCTCTTGAAGTTCCAAGATTAACATTAATCTTAGTTCTTAACTTATTACCGATACCGTTAGGGTCAAGACATTTATGATTCTTATTGGCAGGAATGATAACCTGTCCCTTAGCTATAAGCTGTCTTAAACTCTCGACATCTATATTTTCTTTCTTTGCAACAATTTCCATTTCTTTAGTAACAATGCCTTTTCTTGCAGCATCCATCTGTGTTGCGTATTCCATATGTATTCCTCCATTCTGGATAATTAACAGGAAAATCATAAGCCTCGTGGAAATCCGATTTCGAAACAATCAAATGAAGAGCTAAAAGCCCTCTAAAGAATCCCTACGGTGGCATTATCCACATCAGGTTATGGGTCGGAACTTAATCCCTCTCAGCAGCCACTGCTTACGCAGTCCTTATGCTCCCCTGCAAATATAATATGTGATAAGTATAACAAATGTGTAGTATTTGTCAATCATTCTTATTCTCATCTTGACTCTGCTCGCAGCTCATACGCACAGACAGCCGCACATAAGTGCGGCTGTCCATTGCTGTTTATTAATCTTCATCATCAGAAGCTGCTTCTGCAAAGCCCTGACGCTTTCTTGCCATCTCATCGCTTGCAAGATACTCATCGTATGTTGTTATCTTATCAATAAGCTGTCCGCTTGGAACGATTTCCATAATACGGTTAGCTGTTGTCTGGATGAACTGGTGATCGTGTGATGTAAATAATGTAACACCAGGGAACTTAATAAGTCCGTTGTTAAGAGCTGTGATTGACTCCATATCAAGGTGGTTAGTAGGATCATCAAATACTAATACATTTGCTCCACATATCATCATCTTGGATATAAGACATCTTACCTTCTCTCCACCTGATAATACCTTAACCTTCTTAACACCGTCATCTCCGGCAAAAAGCATTCTTCCAAGGAATCCTCTTACATAAGTAGGATCCGGATCTGGTGAATACTGTGTAAGCCATTCAACGATAGTATCTTCTCTGTTAAACTCTGCAGCACTGTCCTTAGGGAAATAAGCCTGTGAAGTTGTAACACCCCATTTGTAGCTTCCCTCATCAGGCTCCATGTTGCCTGTAATAATATTGAAAAGTGTAGTTGTCGCAAGCTCATTAGAACCAACAAATGCTATCTTATCATCATGATTTACAATAAATGATACATTATCAAGTACCTTAACACCATCAATAGTCTTAGAAATTCCTTCTACTGTAAGTACTTCATTACCAATCTCTCTTGCTGGTCTGAAATCAATATATGGATACTTTCTGCTTGATGGCTTAATCTCGTCTAATTCAATCTTCTCAAGAGCTCTCTTTCTTGAAGTAGCCTGCTTAGACTTAGAAGCATTGGCAGAGAATCTCTGGATAAAGTCCTGTAATTCCTTAATCTTTTCTTCCTTCTTCTTATTAGCTTCCTTCATCTGCTTGATAATAAGCTGGCTTGACTCATACCAGAAATCATAATTACCTGCATAGAGCTGAATCTTCGCATAATCAATATCTGCAATCTGTGTACATACTTTATTAAGGAAATATCTGTCATGCGATACAACAATAACAGTATTCTCAAAATTAATAAGGAATTCTTCTAACCATGCAATCGCATCAAGATCAAGGTGGTTAGTAGGCTCATCTAAAAGCAGAATATCAGGATTACCAAATAAAGCCTTTGCAAGAAGAACTTTCACCTTCTCACTACCGTTAAGCTCAGCCATTGTCTTATAATGAAGATCTGTTCCGATTCCAAGTCCGTTAAGAAGCTGTGCAGCATCTGATTCAGCCTCCCAGCCATTCATATCTGCAAACTCAGCCTCAAGCTCACTTGCCTTGTTACCATCTTCCTCTGTAAAATCTTCCTTGGCATATATAGCTTCTTTCTCTTTCATAATCTGGTAAAGTCTGTCATTACCCATGATTACTGTATCAAGAACATTATATTCATCATACTTGAAGTGATCCTGCTCTAAGAAAGATAATCTCTGACCCGGTGTGATTGAAACATCACCCTTGCTAGGTTCTATCTGTCCTGTAAGAATTTTTAAAAATGTTGACTTTCCGGCACCATTCGCACCAATAAGCCCATAACAGTTACCCTCTGTGAACTTAATGTTAACATCTTCAAAAAGAGCCTTCTTACCGATTCTAAGTGTTACATTGTTAGCACTAATCATTAATAATCTCCTCCAAAAATACGCATAACAGATAATAATCTATTATAAAAATAATCATACAAAGTTGATTATAGAGATTCTGGAACATAAATGCAAGCAAATATTAATAAAAAGCTATCCTGCTGACATCTGCATCATTAATCCATTCATATCTTGATGGCAGATTAACATCATTTCCTATCATGGCCATTACTTCTATGACTCCCTGCTCTTTAAGACTTCTTATCACATCCATATAATATAAAGACAACATGTCAGTTATAAATTCCTTCGACATAACAATAAGAACTTTCTTACATTTTCCTATGTATTCCTCATCCTCCTCTCTTGAAAATCCCTGCATGTACTTCTTATTAATACTCCAGAAATCTTCAAGCGAATTCCCCATCGCCAGAAAATATCTTTCAAAGCATATACACATTTCATCCTTTTTGTTAAACATATTAAATACCAGCATTTTCCCCCAATCGTGATTATTATTCCGACTTCATAAGTATATCAGCTTTTTCCCGCTTTGTGTTAAACATGTCGTAATCGGTCGTTTTTTCGTCGTAATCCGTCGTTTTTATGTCGCGAACGGTAAAATCAAGCGTAAAAAGGCACGGACAAAAATGCCCGTGCCTCCATATAATATTCAAAATATTACGCTGTAATTGTAGTTCCAGTCTTTCCTGCAAGACCTTCCTTAGCCTTCTCAAGATTAGCAATAACAGCCTTTCTTTCCTTATCAGCTGTTACGAATCTGATAGATGCGTCAACCTTAGGGAAAGTTGTAACTGCTGGGAAATGTCCATCTTTAATATACTGGTGAAGATCTGATGCAGAAACTATATCAAATACCTTCTCCTCTGGTGTTCCCTTTCCTATAGTAAGCTTATCATATGCTGTAAGGAAAAGTAATGTTCCCGCTCCAACAAGCTCTGCTAACTTGGCAGCTGTATAATCCTTTTCAATAATAGCACTTGCGCCCTTAAGATGTGAACCTTGCTGTAATACAGGAATTCCGCCACCGCCCGCTGCAATAACAACCTGATCTGCATCAAGTAATGCCTTGACAGCATCAATCTCATATATATCAATAGGCATAGGTGAAGCAATTATTCTTCTGAACTTACCAGGTTCTTCTTCAACTACATAATTTCCCTTCTCTTCTTCAGCATCAGCTTCTTCTTTAGACATATATCTACCAATAACCTTAGATGGTTCACTGAAAGCAATGTCAAAAGGATCAACTCTTACCTGAGTAATAATAGTTGAAACTGTCTTATATATTCCTCTGTTAATAAGCTCTTCTCTTATGGCATTCTGAAGATCATATCCAATATAACCTTCACTCATGGCTCCGCATACAGACATAGGAGCAACTGTTCTGTCATCAGGATCAAGTCTTGCGAACTCAGTCATTGCTGTCTGAATCATCCCAACCTGTGGTCCGTTACTGTGTGTAATAACAACCTGATACTTAGCTTCTACAAGATCAGCTATTGCCACTGCTGCTTTCTTAACATTCTGCTGCTGCTCTGGAAATGTTTCTCCAAATGCATTTCTTCCTAAGGCAACTACAATTCTCTTATTATCCATAACATAAACCTCTCATACACGATTATTATTGATGTAAATATTATATTCCATGAACCACCAAAAAGCAAATTATTTCAACATGTATATAGACATTATGGCATTATAGAATTAGCACCATCAACAATCACACTCTGTCCTGAGAAATAACATGAATCCGGACCTGCTAAAAATGCAATGACAGGAGCAATATCTATCTCTGGATCACCAAAACGCTTCATAGGATTAAGGTTAACCTGCTTCGCATATTCCTCTGGAAATTTCTCAGCCCATGCCTTAGCTGCTGGTGATTCCGCTCCTGGAAGAACGATATTGACACATATACCATACTGTCCCCATTCCTTAGCTGCAATCTTAGTCATACCTCTTAATGCTTCCTTGTTAGAACCATAAGCTAACTGTCCTGCAATACCAAACATACCTGTTGCAGAAGCGAAGTTAATAATTCTTCCTTCATGCTGTTCCTTCATATAAGGGAATGCAGCCTGCATATAGTTAAGCGAACCAATTACACCACTCTGCCATGCCTTAAGCATATTATCATAAGAAGTTTCTTCAACTGGAGCAGAAGGAACGATAGCCTGTGCGTTATTAACTACAACATCAACTGTTCCATACTTTTCTACAGCAACATTAACAACCTCTTCAACTCTTGCTCTGTCTGCTGAATCGCATGTCATGGCGAAGCCTTCTCCACCTAATTCCTTAATCTCTGCAATTGTCTGCTCAATTGGCTCTGCTCTACGTCCCGTTGCAATAACCTTAACCCCTCTTTTTGCAAGACAAAGAGCAATTCCTTTACCTATTCCCTGACCTGCTCCTGTTACAATAGCAACTTTTTCATTTAACTGTTTCATTAAAATACCTCCATACTTTTAATATTTAAATTATATCAATTTTTTATAAGAAAGTAAATGAATAATTAGTCACATCTAATCCCTGTAATATAACCGCACTAAACCACCCAATCTGAATATACTAAAATATATATATTATGTTCTGAAAATAATTATTATGAATAAATTAATCACTGTTGCTGTAATAGATTCAGGAATATATCCTCATATAGATTTCAAAAACCGCATAGTAGCTTTCAAGGATTTTGTCAATGGCAGAAAAAATGCTTATGATGACTGTGGACATGGCACCCATGTAAGTGGAATTATCGCAGGCAGCGGCTATGCAAGCCACGGCAGAATCAAAGGAATCTGCCCTGCTGCCAATCTCGCAGGAATCAAGGTATTAGACAGACTTGGCAATGGCAGGATTGAAAATGTTTTAGATGCCGCTGGCTGGATAATCTCCCATCAGAAGGATTTGAATATAAGAGTTGTCAATATATCCTTCGGTGCAACCACATTTGGCGAAAAGGAAAATCTCATTGCACTTGAAAAAGCAATTGAAAAGCTCTGGGACAATAATATTATTGTTGTCGCAGCCGCTGGAAATGAAGGACCGGGGCGACAAACTGTTGCAATTCCCGGAACCTGCAAGAAAATTATCACAGTTGGTTCCCCGGATGGCAAAGATTTCTATTCAGGAAGAGGTCCAACCAGTGAATGTATAGTAAAACCAGAACTTATTGTAAATGGTTCATATATCAGGTCATGCAATAATTCTGCTAACGGATATTCTGTAAAAAGCGGAACTTCCATGTCTGCCCCGGTTGTTTCTGGTGCAATTGCAAATGTTCTGACAAAAAAAGACATGTCTCCTAAAGATATTAAAAAAAGGCTTCATTCCTGCTGCACTAAAAAAGCCCTGCCGGATAATCTGCAGGGCTGGGGATTATTAAATATTTCCGAATTTCTTAATCTCTGATTACTATTTTGCACTATTAACTGCTACAAGAATATCAAGCATAAAATACTGTACAAGAATAAGGATAAGTGCAAGCAATACGATAACAACAAGCGGAATCCACTTATGTTTCTTTAACCCCTGTCCTTTCTGATTCTGTTTTTTAAAATTACGACTGTCTACCATCAGACTGTACCTCCAATCCATTTCTTAATATTATTGTCAAGCCAGCTTATCCATTCTTCAAAGCCTTCGCCAGTCTTAGCTGAAACGAAAAATACCTTTGCTAATGGATTTCTTTCGTGAATTCTTTCAACAACTGCTTCGTCATCAAAATCAAAATACTCTTTAGTATCAATTTTATTGATAAGAACTACATGACACACCTCGAACATAAGAGGATATTTAAGTGGCTTATCATCGCCCTCAGGATACGAAAGAATAACAACATTGCGTGAAGCTCCTGTGTCTGTCTCTGCCGGGCATACAAGATTACCGACATTCTCCATAACAAGAAGATCAAAACCTTTTGTATCAAATTCATCAAGCGCCTGCATAGTCATATGAGCGTCCATCGCACACTCTCCGCCTGTATGCACCTGAATTGAAGTAATCCCTGCTGCCGCCATCTTCTCAGCATCAACAGAAGAATCAATATCTGCTTCCATAACTCCTATACGGTATCTGTCTCCTAACATCTTAGCTGTTCTTAACAGAGTCGTAGTCTTACCTGCTCCCGGACTCGACATAAGATTAACCATAAATGTCTTTTCTTCCTTAAGCCTTGCCCTTGTCTTAGCAGCTATCTCATCATTAACTGCATAAACACTCTGATGTACATCAATTACTCTTACATTACCCATTCTGGTTCTCTCCTAAATATTGTGCTGCATTGTCTTTAAGCCACTCACACCATGCATCCATTCCTTCTCCTGTTCTTGCAGAAACAGGAAAAACTACTGCTTCCGGATTTCTCATTGCAATATTATCCTTAACCCTATCCATATCAAAATCAAATGCTGGCATTGAATCAATCTTATTAATAATCACAGCCTGACACTTCTCGAACATAAGCGGATACTTAAGCGGTTTATCATCTCCTTCTGGAACTGAAAGAATTGCTACATTAAGACATGCGCCTGTATCAAACTCAGCCGGACACACAAGATTACCAACGTTCTCGAGTATAATAAAATCAAGTGTATTATCTGCTTCAGCTTCTAACGCAGCCATTCCCTGTCTTGACATACCAGCATCAAGATGACACATTCCGCCTGTGTGCAACTGTACTGCTGACACTCCTGCCTTAGCAACAGTAAGTGCATCAACATCAGAATCAATATCAGCTTCCATCACACCTATATTAAAATGTTTCCTAAGTCTTTCAATTGTACCAACAATAGTTGTAGTCTTACCCGAACCGGGACTTGACATGACATTCATATAGAATACATTTTTCTTCTTTAGCTCTTCTCTTAATCTGTCAGCATCAACGTCATTGTCCTCTAAAACAGTTTTCTTAAGGTCAATTATCTTCATGCTTCTTTCATTATAACTATTATTCATAACAACTCCAATTAGTAATCCTTAGCCATCTGCACATAACCGAGTCTCTCAAATCCAGCCTTCTTGTATGCTTTCACTGCTCTTTCATTCTCTTCTTCAACCTCAAGTCTGAATCTTACAGCTTCTTTTCCATACATATTGTCAAGATGTTCAAAGAACTCACCTGCAATATTCTTTCCTCTGTAATCCGGCTTAATATATATGTCCTCAACCCACACACAATTACCGCCACATTCAGTAGAATAGCTGTGTGCAATCATTGAATAACCCATGATGACACCTGTGTTATTCTCGAACACAAAACACTCTATAAATGGATTATCTCCAAGACAATCTGCAATATCCCTTTTCATAACATCCTCTGAAGGGTCTGAAAGCAGTGCTGGTGAGGCATAAAACACCTTCATCATATCAAGGACTTCTGAAGAATCCTCTTCTTTCATGCTTCTTATAATAATATTATCCATATGAATCATTCCTTTATTACATAATAATTAATGATATCATAGTATTTATTTATTGGCAAATTAAAAGACGCGGACTGCCAAACTGACAGCCCGCGCCTTCACATTTTTCAAAGACTAATGTATCTGATAAAACTTACTTCTCAGTCAGCTCTTGAGGTTGATGGACGTATTACTGGTACATTAGATGAACACAAGAAATACTTTGATTATCTCAAAGCTGGTAATGGTGATAAAGCTTACAGCATCCTTATAGATCATCTTATGATGCCTCTTAATGTTGTTAAGCCTGAAAAATAATTAAAAATCTAATATATTATAGATTTCTTCCATATCTCAACAAGTTTCCCCAATGAATATGCAGCATTTGCAGGACTTGTTGAGGGAAGAATATCTGGTTTAATTCCCAGATATTTCATCTGATATTTTTCATAATATTTTCCTGATGTTTTCCCATTACATATTACTTTTTCAATCTTAGAATTATCTATAATGCTTTTCAAATCTGTTGGAACAACATTCTTAATACTACTGTCACTAGAACCAATTATGTCACAGCTATATATTGTATCCCACAATGCAATATTATGCTTTAACATAAATGCCTTCTTTTCTTCTATCGTCTGCGGAACTGTCTCTTCAAATACTCCACTAATCATTTTCCAGAATCTGTTCTGCGGATGTCCATAAAAAAACATCTGCTCTCTTGACTTAACTGATGGCAGACTTCCAAGTATCAGTATTCTTGATTCACTGTTATACAACGGTGGAAATGGGTGTACTATATGCTCATATTTAGATTCATTCATGATTATCTCCTCATCATTATTATTATATAGTTTTAGCAACTTTGTAATTAATCTTTTTAAATGCAAAAAAAGGATTCAAGCTGAAATTCAACTTAAATCCTTTAAATAGCAGGGGATGAGAGAATCGAACTCCCACCAAAGGTTTTGGAGACCCCTATCATACCATTTGACCAATCCCCTATCTTTAAGGAGAAGGATTGTTCCTTCAAAACTGCACATTAAATATATCATATCGTATCTGTCTTTGCAAATATTTTTCATCCGATTACTCTTAAGAATAACTCTCTTTGTTCTATCCAAACCGTCTTAACCTTTTCTCTTGGTTAAGCCCTCGACCTATTAGTACAGATCAGCTCCATATGTCACCACACTTCCACCTTCTGCCTATCTACCTCGTCGTCTTCAAGGGGTCTTACTAGCTTATGCTATGGGATATCTCATCTTGAGGGGGGCTTCACGCTTAGATGCCTTCAGCGTTTATCCCGTCCCGACTTGGCTACCCGGCTATGCATTTGGCAATGCAACCGGTGCACCAGAGGTCAGTCCATCCCGGTCCTCTCGTACTAAGGACAGCTCCTCTCAGATATCCTACGCCCACGCCGGATAGGGACCGAACTGTCTCACGACGTTCTGAACCCAGCTCGCGTACCGCTTTAATGGGCGAACAGCCCAACCCTTGGGACCTACTACAGCCCCAGGATGCGATGAGCCGACATCGAGGTGCCAAACCACTCCGTCGATGTGAACTCTTGGGAGTGATAAGCCTGTTATCCCCAGGGTAGCTTTTATCCGTTGAGCGATGGCAATCCCACTTTCATACCACCGGATCACTAAGTCCTACTTTCGTACCTGCTCCACCCGTCGGTGTCGCAGTCAAGCTCCCTTCTGCCTTTGCGCTCTTCGAATGGTTTCCAACCATTCTGAGGGAACCTTTGAGCGCCTCCGATACTCTTTCGGAGGCGACCGCCCCAGTCAAACTCCCCACCAGACATTGTCCCCCAGCCGGGTCACGGCTGCAGGTTAGAAGCCCAGTACTGCAGGGGTGGTATCCCAACATCGACTCTGATGCATCTGGCGACACATCTTCTCAGTCTCCCACCTATCCTGTACATGCAATACCGAACCCCAGTATCAAGCTAGAGTAAAGCTCCATGGGGTCTTTCCGTCCTGGCGCAGGTAACCAGCATCTTCACTGGTATTTCAATTTCACCGGGTACATTGTCGAGACAGTGCCCAAATCATTACGCCTTTCGTGCGGGTCGGAACTTACCCGACAAGGAATTTCGCTACCTTAGGACCGTTATAGTTACGGCCGCCGTTTACTGGGGCTTAAATTCAATGCTTCACCTTACGGCTAACATCTCCTCTTAACCTTCCAGCACCGGGCAGGCGTCAGCCCATATACCTCACCTTTCGGTTTTGCATAGACCTGTGTTTTTGCTAAACAGTTGCTTGGGCCAGTTCTCTGCGGCTCCATCTCTGGAGCACCCCTTCTCCCGAAGTTACGGGGTCATTTTGCCGAGTTCCTTAACAATGCTTCTCCCGCCGGCCTTAGGATTCTCTCCTCATCCACCTGTGTCGGTTTACGGTACGGGTACATCAAACACTATAGCGGCTTTTCTCGACACAAGCTCCACATGCTTCGCTACTTTGGTTCGCTCCACATCACGCCCTCGAGTTGACAGACGGTTTTTCCTATCTGTCCTCTGCTGCGCTTGTACCGGACTTTCCTTTTCCGGCTCATGCTTCCCTCATGTGTCCCCACATTTCTGATTTGATGCAGTACAGGAATTTCAACCTGTTATCCATCGACTACGTCTTTCGACCTTGCCTTAGGCCCCGACTTACCCAGGGCAGATCAGCTTTACCCTGGAAACCTTAGATATTCGGCCTTGAAGATTCTCACTTCAATCTCGCTACTCATTCCGGCATTCTCTCTTCAAGACAGTCCACCATTCCTTTCGGTATGGCTTCGTTCCGTCTTCAATGCTCCTCTACCAATTCATGTGAATTCCTAAGCTTCGGTGTTGTGTTTTAGCCCCGGACATTTTCGGCGCAGGACCTCTCGACTAGTGAGCTATTACGCACTCTTTTAATGTGTGGCTGCTTCTGAGCCAACATCCTAGTTGTCTTCGAAATCCCACATCCTTTTCCACTTAACACACACTTTGGGACCTTAGCTGTAGGTCTGGGCTCTTTCCCTTTTGACCACCCAACTTATCTCGTGCAGTCTGACTCCCTGGCATCATCTGTCCGCCATTCGCAGTTTGATATTCTTCGGTAGGCTTTGACGCCCCCTAGGAAATTCAGTGCTCTACCTGCGGCAGACTAACCAGAGGCTAGCCCTAAAGCTATTTCGAGGAGAACCAGCTATCTCCGGGTTCGATTGGAATTTCTCCCCTATCCACACCTCATCACCACCCTTTTCAACGGATGTGTGTTCGGTCCTCCACTACCTCTTACGGCAGCTTCAACCTGGACATGGATAGATCACCCGGTTTCGGGTCTATGATAAGCGATTCAACCGTGCTTTTAACACTCGCTTTCGCTTCGGCTCCGGACCTTAAGTCCTTAACCTTACCACTCATCATAACTCGCCGGACCGTTCTACAAAAAGTACGCCGTCGCACTTTCGTGCTTCGACAG